>Ga0209922_101718_pt1 | contig 20419 bp, 16 predicted proteins | sample ThiBiot_500_biof_FD_183946 | JGI IMG/M metagenome (GOLD analysis project Ga0209922, IMG submission 183946) | Wastewater bioreactor microbial communities from Cape Town, South Africa - Thiocy_expt_500_biof (SPAdes) | ecosystem: Engineered > Bioreactor > Thiocyanate-remediating > Anaerobic-Aerobic ...
CAAGGGCGCGAGCCCCGTGGCCAGCGACCAGCCGGCCAGCTCCGGCGGCAGCACCACTTCGAGGCCGTGCGGCGCATCCTCCTGGCCGTGCACGCGCAGGCACAGGCTGGTGGCGTTGAAGAAGCCGCGCGTGGCGTCCAGCCAGGCCGTGCGCACCGAGTTGTCGTAGGCCGCCACGGCGTAGCTCAGCACCAAAGGCTCACCGGGCCTGCACTGCGCCACCCAGCGATGCTTGTCCAGTTGCGCGAGCGGCACCTCGGCGCCGCCCTGGCGCGCGCGCAGCGACTGCAGGTTCTTGGAGAACTCGCGCACCAGGTAGCTGCCCGGGATCCAGACGGGCAGCGAAAGCTCCTGCTGCGCAGCAGGAGCGGCCACGGTGAGCGTGACCCGGTACAGGTGGGCGCGGCACTCGCCGAGGTCGATGCGGTAGTGGATGGCGGTCGTGGCGGGCTGGAGGGAGGGCATGGGTGGTGCGGGCGGCGGTATCAAAAGAATAGCTGCCAGCGCTTGCTATACGTCATTTTCAGTATGAAAAATACCTGAAACAAAGGTATTACAAGCGCTGGCAGCTCATGTATCGGTAGCAAGGGCCGGCGCGCGGCCGGCTGCTACTTGTCGGCGGCGGCTGCCGCGGCCAGGCGCTTTTCCACGTCCTGCGCGCCGATGGCGCCGGGCACGCGCGAGCCGTCGGCAAAGATCAGCGTGGGCGTGCCGGTGATCTTGTGCTTGCGCCCGAAGGCCAGGTTGCGCTGCAGCGCGGCCGTGTCGCAGCTGGCGGTGGCCGGGGTCTTGTCGCGCAGCATGTGGTCTGCCCAAGCGGCGGCGCGGTCCTTGGCGCACCAGATGTTGCGCGACTTCTCGGCCGAGTCGGGGCTCAGGATGGGGTAGAGGAACAGGTAAATGGTCACGTTGTCCACGTTCTGCATGTCGCGCTCGAAGCGCTTGCAGTAGCCGCAGTTGGGGTCCTCGAACACGGCCAGCTTGCGCTCGCCCTTGCCGTGCACGATGGTGAACGCGTCCTGCAGCGGCAGCGCCTTGAAGTCCACGGCCGTCAGCTTGTTCAGGCGGTCCTCGGTCAGGTTGCGCCGCGCCTTGGTGTCGATCAGCTCGCCCTGGATCAGGTAGTTGCCCTGGGCGTCGGTGTAGAACAGGTCCGTGCCGATGCGCACCTCGTAGAGCCCCTTCATCGGCGTGGTGCGCACCTCGTCGATCTGCTGCAGCTGCGGGATGCGCTCGGCCAGGGTCTTGCGGATCGCCGCCTCTTGCGCCGAGGCGTTCAGGCCCAGGCACAGGGTGGCGGCGGCCAGCAGGGTGGGGAGAAGTTTCATTGCGTCGTTCCGTTCTTTCATCTCTATGCCGGGGGCGTCAATCGGTCCCCATGGCCCTTCGTGCCACCCAGGCCTTGAGCGGCCCGCTGTGCTCGAAACCCTTCATGCCCCAGTTGCGCAACGCGGCCAGCGCGCCCTCGCGCCGCGTGAAGAGCTGCTGCAGGCCGTCCATGGCCATGCCCATGGGCAGCAGCGCGGCCTTGCGTTCGCGTTCGTAGCTGCGCAGCACGCGCAGGTCGCCCACGCCGCGCCAGGCGGCGCGCTCGTGCAGCACGCGCGCCAGCGTGCGCGCGTCGCCCAGCCCCAGGTTCAGGCCCTGGCCCGCCAGCGGGTGCACGTTGTGCGCCGCGTCGCCGGCCAGCGCCCAGCTCATGCGGCCCTGGCCCGGGAGCAGGCCGCACCAGTGCCGCGCGCGCGCCTGCTGCAGCGGCCAGCTGGCGCGCGGGGCCGTCTGCCGCAGCGCGCCCAGGTTGTCGCGGCTGATCTCACGCAGGCGCTGCGTGAAGTCTTCCTCGCTGGCCTGCAGCCAGTGCGCGGCGTGTTCCTGCGGAACTGACCACACCACGGCCACGGAGCTCCCCTGCGCGCCATCGAGCGGCAGGAAAGCCAGGATGCTGCCGTCGGGCGCGAACCACTGGCGCGCCACCTGGCCGTGCGGCCGCTCGCACGCCAGGCGCGTGGCGATCGCGTGCTGGGCGTAGGGGGTCACGTCGAACTCCACGCCGAACTCCGCGCGCGTGCTGCTGGCGCGGCCCTCGCAGACCACGGTGAGCGGCGCGGCCACGGGCTCGGCCACCTGCTCCACCAGCGGCTGGAAGCGCACGGCGTCCGCCAGGCGCGCCTCCAGGGCCGGCACGTCCACGATCCAGGTCAGCGCGTCGCAGCCCTGCTGCGCGGCGTCGAAGCGCACCATGCCGTCCTGGTCGGCCTGCACCTGCATCTGCAGCACGGCCGTGGCGTGCTGCGCATCGGGCCAGCCACGCACGGATTCCAGCAGCGCGCGCGAGGCGGCATTGAGCGCGTAGGCGCGCACGTCGGCCGCCGCTGGCTGCGTGCCCGCCGGCGGTGCGACGAGGGCCACGCGCAGGCGCTCGCGCGCCAGCAAAAGTGCCAGGGTGCGGCCCACCACGCCCGCGCCGCGGATACATACATCGAAGGATTGCGCCATGCCAGCGATTGTAGAAGCCGGCAGGGCACGGCCCGGCGCGCTAGACGACGCCGGCTTCGCGCAGCGCCTGGATCGCCGCGGGCGGGTAGCCCAGCTCCTGCAGGATCTCGCCGGTGTGCTCGCCGGCCGTGGGCGGACGCCGCTGGATGCGCGGCGGCGTGCGCGAGAGGGTCGCGGGCGCCGCGACCAGCGGCACGGGCCGCGCGGCGCCGGGGTAGGCGACCTCGTGGAACGCGCCGGACTCGCGGATCAGCGGGTCGTCCAGCACCTCGCGCGGCGAGTTGATCGGGCCCGCGGGTATGCGCGCCTCCTCCAGCCGGGCGATGGCCTCGTCGCGCGTGAACCGGGCGCACCACTCGGCCATCACCTCGCTGAGCCATTCGCCGTGCTCGCCGCGCCGGCCGTCGTCCTGCAGGCGCGGGTCGTCCAGCAGCTCGGGCCTGCCGATCAGGCGCGCCCAGCGCCTGAACATGGCGGGGCCGATCACCTGGGTGATGATCCAGCCGTCCTTCACGCGGAAGATGTCCGAGGGCGCATAGTGCGGCGCCCGGTTGCCGGTGCGCTGGCGGCCCACCTGCAGCACCGCTTCCTCGATCAGCGCGCCGCTGGAGAAGTTGAGCGACGTCTGCAGCAGCGAGGCACCCACCTCCTGCCCCATGCCGCTATGTTTGCGCTCGTACAGCGCCATCATGGTGCCGAGCGCGCAGGACATGGCCGTCGCGAAATCGACCACCGGCACCATGGCCTTCATGGGCTGGCCGGGGTTGCCTGTGAGGTGGACCAGGCCGCCGATGGCCTGGCCGATGCCGTCGAAGCCGATGCGGTCACGCAGCGCGGGCGAGGCGCCGAACGCGGACGAGGCGGTGAGGATGATGTCGGGCCGGATGCGCCGCAGGCTCTCGTAGTCCAGGCCCAGGCCCTGCAGGGTGCGCGCGGGCATGTTGGCGACCACCACGTCCGCCCGTGCGATGAGCTTGTGCAGCACGGCCTTGCCCTGCGCGCTGTCCATGTCCAGGCTGATGGAGCGCTTGTTGCGGTTCGCCTGCAGGAACAGGGCACCGTCGCCCAGCTCCGACACCGGCACGATGTGGCGGTCCTCGCTGCCGCCGACGCGGTCCACGCGGATGACCTCGGCGCCGTAGTCCGCCAGCAAGGCGGCGCAGAACGGCCCGGCGACGTAGCGGCCCAGGTCCAGGACCCGGATGCCTTCCAACACCTGCTGCATGGCTGTCCTCCTCTCGCTTCGGTTCAGGAAGGCATGCGTGCCGACGGAAAGCTGGGCTGGCGCTTGTTGCGCAGCGCATCGACGCCTTCCTTCGCGTCGGCGCCCATGAAGCACAGCATCTCCAGCGCCAGCGAGTTGTCGAAGACCGGGCCGGCCATGCGCATCCAGTTGTTGAGCGACTTCTTGGTCGCGCGGATCGCCGCCTGGCTGCCGCCCGCCAGCCTGGCGGCGATGGCGAGCGCGCGGGGCAGCACGTCCTCGCGCGGCGCGCAGAAGGTGACGAGGCCCAGGCGCTCGGCCTCCTTGCCGTCGATGAAGTCGGCCGTCATCAGGTAGTACTTGGCCTTGGCCATGCCGCACAGCAGCGGCCAGACGATGGCCGCATGGTCGCCCGCCGAAACGCCCAGGCGCGCGTGGCCGTCGGTGATCCTGGCGCCCTCGGCCATCACGCTCACGTCGGCCAGCAGCGCCACGGCCAGGCCCGCGCCCACGGCAACGCCGTTGATGGCGGTGACGATGGGCTTCTCGCAGGCGAGCATGTTGTAGACGATGTCGCTGGCCTCCTTCATCACCACCGACATGACCTCGTGGTTGCCCGTCATCTCCTCCACGAAGGCGAGGTCGCCGCCCGCCGAGAAGGCCCGGTCGCCCGCGCCCGTGACCACGACGACCTTGACCGTGGGGTCCTGGTCCACCACGGCCCAGAGCTGGGTCAGCTCCCAGTGCAGGCGCGCGTTGGTGGCGTTCATCACCTCGGGGCGGTTCAGGGTGGCGAGCAGCACGCCGTCGGGCTGGCGGTCGAAAAGAATGAATTGGAAGTCTTCGTAGCGCATGGTTGAAAAAAGAGGTCAAAAGTCAGATCACGCCGGCCGCCTGCAGGGCGGCCATCTCGTCGGCGCCAAGCCGCAGGAGCCGGCCGTAGATCTCCGCGTTGGCCGATCCCAGCTCCGCCGCGGGCTGGTCGAACTGCGACGGCGTGCGGGAGAAGCGGATGGGCAGGCCCATGCCGATCGCGCCGATGCCGCCCAGCCGGGGGTGGGCGAGCTGCGTCAGCGCACCGCTGGCGTGCAGCAGCGGGTCGTTCAGCACCTGCAGCGGCGTGCGCACGCGCACGCAGGGCACGCCGCGCCGGTGCTGCAGTGCGTCCACGACCTCATCGGCACCGAGGCCGCCGGTCCAGGCCACGATCAGGGCGTTGAGCTCGGCCGCGTGCTTCATGCGGATGCCGCGGTGGGCGAAGCGCGGGTCGTCGGCCAGCTGCGGCTGCCCCATGGCGTCGAGCAGGCCCGCCATCCATTCGTCGGAGAAGGCGACGATGGCCACGTGCCCGTCCCGGGCCGGGTACACGCCGAAGGGCGCGAGCCGGTCGTGGAAGTTGCCCGAGCGCAGCGGGTAGCCGTTCGCGCTCATCACGTCGAAATGCTCCTCGGCCAGCAGCGAGGCGAGGCAGTCCAGCATCGAGACCTGGACGTGCTGCCCCTCGCCCGTGCGGCCCCGGTGGATCAGCGCGGCCATCACGCCCTGCACCGCGAACATCGGCGCGAGCAGGTCGGCGATCGGCAGGCCCCAGCGCGTGGGCGGGCCGTCCTGCGGGCCCGTCACCTCCATGATCCCGCTGAGCGCCTGGACGATGATGTCCATGCCCTTGAGGCCGGGCGAGGGGCTGGGCTCGCCGAAGGCCTTGATGGAGGCGTAGACGATGCGCGGGTTGGCCTCGCGCACCCGCTCGTAATCGACCCCGAGCCGGGCGGTCGCGCCCTCGCTCATGTTCTCGATCACCACGTCGCACTCCTTGGCCAGGCGCATGAACAGCGCGTGGCCCTGGGGCGACTTGAGGTCCAGCGTGAGGCTCTTCTTGTTGCGCGCGCGGTTGAGCACGGTCAGGGATATTTCGTCCTCGCGCCGGCCGCCGAAGTGGGTGCCGCCGGCCCCCACGAAGGGCGGGTTGGTGCGCGCGATGTCGCCGCCGCCGGGCGATTCGACGTGGATCACCTCCGCCCCCATGCCGCCCAGCAGCAGCGAGCCGTAGGGGCCGGCGAGGGCGACGGTCAGGTCCAGCACCCGGATGCCCGCGAGCGGGCGGGCCAGTGCGTTTGGCATGCGTGCCCCTGGCGCTCAGCGGTTGAACGATTGCGCCAGCGCGATGATCTCGCGCGCGGTCTTGACGTGGGCGATGTCGATGTGCTCGCCGTCATACATGACCGAGGCGCGGCCCTGCTTCTGGGCTTCTTCAAGCGCGTCGATCATTCCCTGGTAGTAAGCGACGTCCTCTGCCGTCGGCGTGTAGGCGCGGTTGATGGTTTCCACCTGCATCGGGTGCAGGGCCAGTTCGCCGGACATGCCCAGCTGCCGGTCGAACGCCGAGGCCCTGGCCAGCCCCTCCAGGTCCTTGATCTGCTGCCAGATGCCGCCGATGGGCTGCTTGCCCGCGGCGCGCGCGGCCATCACCACGCGGGACTTCATGTACTCGGACTCGCGGCCCTCGGCCGTCCACACGTACTTGAGTGCGCGGCCCACGTCGGCGTTCTTGGCCGTGGCGCCCACGATGGCGGGCACGCGCTCGTGCTGCGCGATCTCGAAGGCCAGCTGCAGCGAGCGGGCCGTCTCCAGCAGCGGGATCAGCCGGAGGGAGCCCAGCGGCAGGTTGGCGCGCGTCTCGGCCTCGGCCAGCATGCAGGCGGCCATGTGAACGTCCTCCGGCCCCCAGGGCTTGGAGATGAAGATGCCTTCGACGCCGGGTTGCGCGATGGCGACGATGTCGTCCAGGTCGTAGATGTGCGCCGTGCGGTTGATGCGCACCCAGATGCGCTGGCCCTGGGCGATGAGCTCGGGGATCTTGCGGGCGACCAGCGCGCGCGCGGCCAGCTTCTCGGTAGGCGGCACGCTGTCCTCCAGGTCGAGGATCAGCGCGTCGGCGCGGGCGTTGGCCGCCTTGTCGAGCATGGATTCCTTGTTGCCGGGAACGAAGAGAAAGGAACGAATGGGCTTCATCTGTGTCGTCATGCGAGTCTCCGAGTGGTCAGGGTTTGGAATAAAAAAACAGGCGCCCCGGCCCGATGCGGCGGTATAGTCGGCCGCTGAAAATGTCCGGAACATTCAACAAAGTCCACCTCATCCGCCAGGTCGACCTGTTCACGCTCAAGCTGTTTCTCTCGGTCGTCGAAGAGGGGCAGGTGGGGCGGGCAGCGGCGCGCGAGAACATCGCCGCCTCGGCGGCCACCAAGCGCGTGCAGGACCTGGAGGAGATCGTCGGCGTGCCGCTGTTCGACCGCAATCCGCGCGGCGTCATTCCTACGGCGGCCGGGCTCGTCCTGGCGCGCCACTTGACGCAGGTCTTCGGCACCTTCGAGGACATACGCCGCGACATCAGCGAATTCACCGAGGGCGTGCGGGGCATGATCCGCGTCGCATCGACCGGCGGGATCATCTTCCAGTACCTGTCGCGTGAGATCGGCGAGTTCGCCCGCAGCTTTCCGCAGGTCGACATCGACCTGCGCGAGGGCTCCAATCCGGAGGTGCTGCGCGCCGTGACCCAGGGCGAGGTCGACGTCGGCGTCTTCGCCGTCGCACCGGGCCTGACCGAGGGGGCCTTCGACGTGCGCGAGTACCGGACGGACCGGCTCATCGCCGTCGTGCCCATCGGCCACCCTCTGGCGCAGCGGCACAGCGTGAAGATCACGGACCTGCTCGCGTACAACTACATCGCCATCGCGCCGTCCACCAGCCTCATGGCGCAGGTGCGCCAGGCCGCGGCGAACGCGGGCATCGTGTTCAAGCCCAAGTACACGGTCAACAGCGTCTATGCGGCCGCGGGCCTGGTGCGCGTGAACCTGGGCGTCACGATCCAGCCGGACCACATGCTCACGCCGCAGGACCTGGAGTTCGTCCAGACGGTGCCGCTGGACGAGCCGTGGGCGGCGCGCCTGCTCCTCGTGGCCACGCCCCAGGGGCGCAGCGTGTCGGTGGCGACGCGCAACTTCATCGCGCAGCTCACCGACCGTCCCGGCTAGGCTGCCGCGTTTCATACGACCTTGCGCTCGCGCAGCGCCGCCACGTCCGCGGGCGCCAGCCCGAGCCAGCCGGCGAGCACCTCGTCCGTGTGCTCGCCCAGCCGCGGCGGGTGGGCGAGGGGAATGTCGGGCGTATCGCTCATCTTGATCGGGTTGCCCGGGATCTGCACGCGGCCCCACAGCGGGTCGTCGATCTGCACGAGCATGTCGCGCGCCGCGATGTGCGGGCAGGTGAACAGGTCGTCCACGTCGTTCACCACCGAAGCCGGCACGCCGTGGTCGAGCAGCGCCTGCACCGCCTCGGCGCGGGTGCGCGCCAGCAGCCAGGGCTCGATGTGGGCGTCCATGGTCTTCTGGTTGTTGCGCCGCGACAGGCCGTCCTTGAAGCGTTCGTCATGGGCGAGCTGCGGCTGGCCGATGGCTTCGCAAAAGCGCTGCCACACATGCTCGCCCAGCACGGCGATCACGATGTAGCCGTCGGCCGTGCGGTAGGTGCCGAACGGGGCCGTGAGCGCGTGCGCGCCGGGCGGGTACTTTTCCTTGAACACCGAATACATGGCGATCGGCAGCTCGTTGATCACCAGGGCCGCGTCGTACAGCGAGACATCGACCTTCTGCCCCTTGCCCGTCTTGCCGCGCTGCAGCAGCGCCAGCAGCGCGCCCTGCGCGGCGACGATGCCGGCCTGGATGTCGCCCAGCGAGACGCCCAGGTAGATCGGGCGGTCGCCGCTGCGCTCGGGCCGGTACATCAGGCCGCTGAGCGCCTGGGCCACGATGTCGAAGGCCGGGTATTCGGTGTAGGGGCTGGGCTTCACGTCGCCGTGGCCGTAGCCGGAGATGGCGACGTAGATCAGCCCGGGGTTCAACTCCCGCAGGTCGGCGTAGCCCAGCCCCAGCTTGTCCATCACGCCGGGGCGCAGGTTCTCCAGCACGATGTCGGCCTTTTCGGCCAGTTGCCGGAAGACGCGCTTGCCCTCTTCGGTCTTGAGGTTCAGCGTGACGCTGCGCTTGTTGCGGTTCGAGCGCAGGAAGGACAGGCTCTGCGGTGTGCCTTCCTCGTCCGGCCGCACGGGGCTGGTGCTGCGCGAATGGTCGCCCTTGCCCGGTTCCTCGATCTTCACCACCTCGGCGCCGGCATCGGCCAGCCACATGGATGCGAACGGGCCGGCGATGAAGTTCTCGATCGCGAGCACGCGCACGCCGTCCAGGGGGCGCTGAACAGGGTTCGGCGTGTTCATTGGACGGCTCCTGCGTCGCGCAGCGCGGCACGCCGGGCCGCATCGATGCCCCAGTCCTGCAGCGCCTCGTCCGTGTGCTGGCCCGGGTGCGGCGCGCCGCGCTGGATGGCGCCCGGCGTGCGGCTGAAGCGCGGCGCCGGGGCCGGCTGCACCACGCCGTCGAATTCCACGAAGGTGCCGCGCTCCTTCAGGTGCGGGTGCTGCGGCGCCTCGCCCATGGACAGCACCGGGGCGAAGCACACCTCGGAGCCTTCCATGATGCGGCACCACTCCGCGCGGGTGCGGGTCTTGAACACGCGGGCGAAGGTCTCCTTCAGCGCGGGCCAGCGGCTCTGGTCATGCTGGTCCGGGAGGCCGGCCGTGGCAAGGCCCAGCTTCTCCAGCGTCTCCCGGTAGAAGCGCGGCTCGTTCGACGCGAGCGCGACGTAGAGGCCATCCTGGGTTTCATACACGCCGTAGAACGGCGCGCCAGAATCGAGCCGGTTCGTGCCGCGCTCGTCGGTCCAGACGCCCGCCGCGCGCATGCCGTACATGAGGGTCATCAGCGATGCGCTGCCGTCCACCATGGCCGCATCGACCACCTGGCCGCGCCCGCTGCCGCGCGCTTCCAGGATGGCGCTGACGATGCCCAGCGCGAGGTAGAGCGCGCCGCCGCCGAAGTCGCCCGCCAGGTTCAGCGGCGGCACGGGCGGGCCGCCGCGCGTGCCGATGGAGTGCAGCACGCCGGTGAGCGCGATGTAGTTCAGGTCGTGCCCCGGCGCCTGCGCCAGCGGGCCGTCCTGCCCCCAGCCGGTCATGCGGCCATAGACCAGGCGCGGGTTGACGGCCATGCACGCGTCGGGCCCCAGGCCCAGCCGCTCGGCCACGCCGGGGCGGAAGCCCTCGATGAGGGCATCGGCCTGCGCGACCAGCGCGCGCACGGCTTCGACTGCCTGCGGCTTCTTGAGGTCCATCGCCACCGAGCGCCGGCCGCGGTGCAGCAGGTTGAACTTCTCGGGCATGGCGATGCCGCTGTCCGATGCCGCGATCCGGTCGATGCGCAGCACGTCGGCGCCCAGGTCGGACAGCAGCATGGCCGCGAACGGCCCGGGGCCGATGCCTCCGAGTTCGATGATCTTCACGCCGGCAAGCGGCCCCGTGCTCTGTTGTCCCATGTTCTGCGTCCTCTGTGTGGAATCCGTATGGGGCCGAACGGTAAGTGAGCGGAACCTGCAAGCCAACTTTCGATTTCCGAATCAGGGCTTCTCGCTTCGCGAAGCTGCGCGGGGAAAGAATGCCCTTCGCCAAAACCGAATCGGTGCTTCGCAACTGGCAAGTTGATGCTGCGCAGGGGGCTGCCTAGGATTGCCTGCACCGGGTGATTCCTCGCCCAGTCATCTCTCAACCCAACAGCAAGGAGCAAGCATATGGCCGGCATGTATTACGAAGATCTGGAACCGGGCGTCGTCGTCGAGCACGCGATCCGCAGGACGGTGACCGAGACGGACAACATCCTGTTCTCCGCGATGACCTACAACTGTGCGCCGCTGCACATCGACGCCGAGTACAGCAAGGGCAGCATCTACGGCCAGCGCCTGGTCAACAGCATGTTCCTGCTAGCGCTGGTGGCCGGCATCACGGTGTATGAAACCACCCTGGGCACCACGCTGGGCAACCTGGGCTTCCAGGAGATCAAGTTCCCCAAGCCGGTCTTCCACGGCGACACGATCCGCGTGCGCACCGAGATCCTGGACCGGCGCCTGTCCAAGAAGCGCAACGACTCGGGCATCGTGACCTTCAAGCACGTCGCCCTGAACCAGCGCGACGAGGTCGTGGTCGAGTGCACGCGCGTCGGCCTGATGCTCACCCGCGAGGGTGCCAAAGCCCAGCAGGCCTGAGCCATGCGGGGCAGATCACGATTCGGGGGCGCCACCGGCGCGGTGTGGCGCCCGGGCCCCGAGCAAGTCGCGCGCAGCAAGCTCGCGAACTCCATGAAGCGCTGGGGCTTCTCCAGCCTGGAGGAATTCCACCGCGCCTCGGTGGACAGGCCCGACTGGTTCTGGCCGGCGGCCGCCGAGGACCTGGGCGTCGTCTTCCAGGGAACGCCCGGCGCGGTGCGCGACGAAAGCCGGGGCCGCGCGTTCCCGCGCTGGTTCTCGGGGCAGACGCTCAACGCCGTGTGGAGCTGCGTGGAGCGGCATGCCGCCGACCCGCAGACCGCCGGCAAGAAGGCCGTCATCTATGAGGCCGATGCGGGCCACAACCGCTCGCTGACCTATGCGCAGCTGCGCGCCGAGGTGGACGTGTTCGCAGGCGCCATCCAGGCGCTGGGCATCAGGAAGGGCGACCGCGTCACCCTGTTCGGACCGCCCACGCCCGAGGCGGCTGTCGTGCTCATGGGCTGCGCCAAGATCGGCGCCATCTTCGTGCCCGCGTTCTCGGGCTACGGCAGCGACGCCCTCGCCACGCGGCTGCAGGCTTCGGAATCGGCCCTGCTCGTCACCGTGGACGGCACCACGCGGCGCGGCAAGAGTATCCCCATGAAGGCGACCGCCGACGCCGCCGTGGCCATCTCCCCTTCCGTGCGCAACACCATCGTGGTGCGCAACAGCGGCCAGGACGCGCCGATGGCGGCCGGGCGCGACCACTGGTGGGACACGCTGCCCGCGCTGGCCGGATCGACCCCGCCCGCCACCGTGGCGCTCGACCCCAACGACCCGCTGTTCGTGCTCTACACCTCGGGCACCACGGGCGCGCCCAAGGGCATCGTGCATTCGCACGCCGGCATGCTGCTCAAGGCGGCCATCGATTTCGGCTACGTGTTCGACATCCAGGACGACGATGTCGTCACCTGGATCGCCGACATGGGCTGGATGCTCGGGCCGCTGATGCTCATCGGCGGCCTGCACCTGGGCTCTACCGTGGTGCTGGTCGAAGGCGTGCCCGACTTCCCCGACGCCGGCCGCCTCTGGCGCATCGTGGAGCGCAACCGCTCGACCTTCCTGGGCATCGCGCCCACGGCCGCGCGCGGGCTGCGTACCGCGCTCAATGGCGGGCGTCCCGATGCCGACCTGTCCACCCTGCGCGCCTTCGCCTCCACGGGCGAGGCCTGGGACGAGCCGACATGGCACTGGCTGTTCGACACCGTGGGCGGCAAGCGCCTGCCGATCCTGAACTACTCCGGCGGCACCGAGATCGGCGGCGGCATCATCTCCGGCTACACCATCGCGCCCCATGCGCCGGCCTCCTTCTGCGGGCCCTGCCCGGGGATGGACGTGGACGTGTACGACGCCGACGGCCGCAGCACCGACGAGGTCGGCGAGCTGGTGGTGCTCAACACCTGGCCGGGCATGGCGCACAGCTTCTGGCGCGACGACGCGCGCTTCCTCGACACCTACTGGAGCCGATGGCCGGACGTGTGGGTGCACGGAGACCTTGCCAGCGTCGATGCCCGGGGCTTCTGGCACATCCACGGTCGCTCCGACGACACGCTCAAGATCGGCGGTCGGCGCATCGGCCCGGCGGAGATCGAATCCGCCCTGGTGGCCCAGGCCGGCGTGGCCGAGGCCGGCGTGATCGGCGCGCCCGACGAGATGAAGGGACAGACCGCGGTCGCGTTCGTCGTCGCGCGTCCCGGCGCGAAGCTGGAGGAGTCCGCGCTCTCGACCTCGCTGATCGCGGCCGTCGGCAAGGGCATGCTGCCCTCGCGCATCCACATCGTGGAGACCTTGCCCAAGACCAAGAATGGCAAAATCATGCGGCGCGCGATCCGTGCACGCTATCTCGGCGAGCCGGTCGGCGACTTGTCCGCGCTCGACCCATCCACCCCTTTGGAAAGCATCCCCGTGCGGGATTGAAGACCCATGAGACAAGCAGTCATTTGCGAGCCGGTACGCACGCCGGTGGGCCGCTACGGTGGCATGTTCCGCGACGTTCCGGCGGCCGACCTGGCCGAACGGGTGGTGCAGGAGCTGGTCCGGCGCACGCAGCTGGACCCGGCCACCATCGACGACGTCATCTTCGGCCAGTGCTACCCCAACGGCGAGGCGCCGGCCATCGGCCGGATCGCGGCGCTCAACGCCGGCCTGGGCATCCGCGTGCCGGGCCTGCAGATCGACCGGCGCTGCGGCTCCGGCCTGCAGGCCGTGATCGACGCGGCCATGCGCGTGCAGACCGGCGCCTGCGACCTCGTGATCGCCGGCGGCGCCGAGAGCATGAGCCAGGCCGAGCACTACGTGCTGGGCGGGCGCTTCGGACTCAAGGGCGACTCCAGCCCGTTCTGGGACCGCATCGCGCGCGGGCGCATCACCTCCGGCGGCAAGCACCACCCCGTGGCGGGCGGCATGCTGGAGACGGCCGAGAACCTGCGCCGCGAATACGGCATCACCCGCCAGGCGCAGGACGAGCTCGCGCTGCGCTCGCACCGCAACGCCGTCGCGGCGCAGCAAAGCGGCCGCTTCGGCGAGGAAATCGTCTCCGTGCAGGTCAAGACCCGCAAGGGCGTCGAGGAAATCTCGGTGGACGAGCACCCCCGCGCCGACGCCACGCTCGAAAACCTCTCGTCGCTCAAGCCCGTGCGCCTGGGCGTGGACAAGGAAGCCACCGTGACCGCGGGCAACGCCAGCGGCCAGAACGACGGCGCCGCCGCCTGCATCGTCACCACGCCCGAGAAGGCCCAGGCGCTCGGCCTGCGGCCCTTCGGCCGGCTGGTGAGCTGGGCCGTGGCCGGCGTCGAGCCCGAGCGCATGGGCATCGGCCCCGTGCCCGCGACCGAACGGGCGCTGGCCCGCGCCGGCCTGGCTCTCAAGGACATGGACCTGATCGAGCTCAACGAGGCCTTCGCGGCCCAGGTGCTGGCCTGCACGACCGCCATGGGCTTCCAGGGCGGCGACTACGAGCGGCTGAACGTGAACGGCTCGGGCATCTCGCTCGGCCACCCGGTGGGGGCCACCGGCGTGCGCATCCTCGCGACCATGCTGCGCGAGCTTGCGCGCCGCGAGGGCCGCTACGGCCTGGAGACCATGTGCATCGGCGGCGGGCAGGGCCTGGCCGCCGTGTTCGAGCGCGTGTAATGAAGCAACACTCCCCTGAGTCGCTTCGTGCCTTCCCCCCGCTCTCGCATTGCTGCGCAATGCGGGCAGGGGGGCGACGCCCGTGGCCTGGCAAAGCCAGCTCCACGGCGTCCGCTGGCCTTGGGCCGCGCCTGTTTCATGGGCGGCGGGTGATGCGCAACATCGTGGAGAACTGACATGGCGCCGCTACTTTCCGGCCTGCGCATCATCGAATGCGCCTCGTTCATCGCAGCGCCCTCGTGCGCGCTGCACCTGCGCCAGCTGGGCGCGGAGGTGATCCGCATCGATCCCATCGGCGGCGGGCCCGACTTCAAGCGCTGGCCGGTCTCGCCCGGCGGCGACAGCTTCTACTGGGAGGGCCTGAACAAGGGCAAGAAGTCGATCGCCATCGACTTCTCGCGCCCCGAGGGCCGCCAGCTGATTACCGACCTGATCACCGCGCCGGGCGCGGACGGCGGCATCCTCGTGACGAACTTTCCGAAGGATGGCTTCCTTGCCCACGAACGGCTGCAAAAGCGCCGGCCGGATCTGATCTCGGTGCGCGTCATGGGCTGGAGCGACGGAGGCTCGGCGGTGGACTACACCGTGAACGCCGCCATCGGCATTCCGTACATGACGGGCGGTGCCGAGAGCGGCGAGAACCCGGTCAACCACGTGCTGCCCGCCTGGGACCTGCTGGCCGGCGCCTACGCCGCGTTCACCACCCTGGCGGCGGAGCGCGACCGGCTGCGCACGGGGCGCGGGCACGAGGTGACCGTGCCCCTGTCCGACGTGGCGCTGGCCGCGCTGGCCAACACCGGGCAGGTGGCCGAGGTGCTGACCGGCGGCGACCGCCCGCGCTACGGCAACGCGCTGTTCGGCGCCTTCGGGCGCGACTTCGCCACGGCGGACGGTGAGCGCGTCATGGTCGTCGCCATCACGCCCAGGCAATGGACCACGCTGCTCGCTTCGCTGGATCTGGCCGCCGCGGTGAAGGACGTCGAGGCGCGGCTCGGCCTGTCGTTCGAGCGCGACGAGGGCCTGCGCTTCGTGCACCGCGACGCGCTCTTCCCGCTATTCGAGCGTGCGATTGGCGCGCTCACGCTGGCCCAGGTGCGCGAGCGCTTCGACGCGCAGGGCGTGTGCTGGAGCCCGTACCGCACGCTGTCGCAGGCGCTGCGCGAGGACCCGCGCCTGTCCCTCGCCGGGCCGATGTTCACCGAGCTGGAACACCCCAGCGGCCACCGCTACCCCGCGCCCGGCGCGGCTGCGGCGTTCTCGGGCGTGCCCCGCGAACCCGGCGTGCGCGCCCCCCGCCTGGGCGAGCACACCGACGACGTGCTGGCCCGCGTGCTGGATCTGCCGGCCTCGCGGATCGGCCAGCTGCACGACGCGGGGCTCGTGCGCTAACCACCATGGACACCACCCACATGACCGATGCCTCTTCATCCACCGATGCCAAGGCGCTGCTGGAGCAGCTCCAGGCCTTCTTCGCGCAAGGCACGCGTGCGATCGCGCTGCGCTGTGCACAGGGCGGCAAGCTCGACGCGCGCCTGCTCGACGACAACCAGGGCCTGAGCTACGAGCTGGCGCTGGCCAACGCCGACCTGCTCGCCGCCCGGGCGCTGGTGGACAAGGGGGCGCAGGTCTCCAGCCTCGACGCGGCGCTGGGCCTGGCCTTCGCCAGCGAGGCCTTCGACGGCGTGCTGGGCCGGCTGGAAACCATTTTTCTTGAATGCGGCATCGACGACGCCGTGCTGCGCGCCCTGGGCGCGAGCGACGCGGCGCGCCGCCTGCGCAGCGCCGCCGGCAGCATGGCCGCGCTGGCCCGGCTGGGCCGGGCCGTGGCCGAGGCGGATGGCGAGATCGGCGACGTGGCGCTCGACGAGGACACCGCCATGGCGCGCGACGCCTTCCGCCGCTTCGCCGCCGACGTGGTCGCGCCCGAGGCCGAGAAGATCCACCGCCACGACCTCACGGTGCCCGAATCGCTGCTGCAGCCGATGCGCGAGATGGGCGTCTTCGGCCTGTCGATCCCCGAGGAGTTCGGCGGCAGCGCCCCCGGCGGGCGCGAGAACACGCCCATGATGATCGCCGTGACCGAGGCGCTCTCCGAAGCCTCGCTGGCCGCCGCAGGCAGCCTGATCACGCGCCCCGAGATCCTGTCGCGCGCCCTGATGGCCGGCGGCACGCCCGAGCAGAAGGCGCTGTGGCTGCCCAGGATCGCCGCGGGCGAGCCGCTGTGCGCCATCGGCATCACCGAGCCCGATTACGGCTCCGACGTGGCCAGCCTGTCGCTGCGCGGTACGAAAACGCAAGGCGGCTGGCTGCTCAACGGCGCCAAGACCTGGTGCACCTTCGCTGGCAAGGCGGGCCTGCTGATGGCCGTGACGCGCACCCACCCCGACCGCTCGCTGGGCCACCGCGGCCTGAGCCTGCTGCTGGTGGAAAAACCCTCCTACGACGGCCACGAATTCACCTACGTGCAGGACGGCGGCGGCAGGCTGCATGGCCGCGCCATCCCCACCATCGGCTACCGCGGCATGCACTCGTTCGACCTGGCGTTCGAGGACTTCTTCGTGCCCGACGCCAACGTGGTCGGCGGCGAGGCCGGGCTGGGCAAGGGTTTCTACCTGACGATGGCGGGCATGGTCGGCGGCCGCATCCAGACCTCGGGCCGTGCCCTGGGCGTGATGCGCGCGGCGCTCACGGCCGCCATCCGCTACGCCAAGGACCGCCGCGTGTTCGACGCACCGCTGGCCGATTACCAGCTCACGCAGATCAAGATCGCCAGGATGGCGGCCCGCTTCGCTGCCTGCCGCTACCTGGCCTACGCCATCGGCGAGCAGATCGACCGCGGCGAGGGCCGCATGGAGGCGAGCCTGGTCAAGCTCTTCGCCTGCCGCTCCGCCGAGAGCGTGACGCGCGAGGCGCAGCAGATCCACGGCGGCATGGGCTATGCCGAGGAAACGCCCGTCAGCCGCTATTTCGTGGATGCGCGCGTGCTGTCGATCTTCGAGGGCGCGGAGGAAACGCTGGCGCTCAAGGTGATCGCGCGCAGCCTGCTGGACGATGCGCTCGCGCGCGGCTGACGGCGACAAATAAATACACGGCTACGCCTAGGGCGAATCGACATTCAAACACCCCCGTCGTTGCCCATAGCGACCCGCCAGGCTAGGCGCGAGGAGGACGCTGGTAGGCACCAGCAACCGAGGAGCAACGACGCATGGCGGGTCGCTATGGGCAACCCTTCGGGCCAAGGCCCTGGGCAGCCCCCGGCGTCGTTACTCGCCGCTGGTGTATCGCGATACACGGCGCAGCTCGCGCCTAGCCGTCGACTGCCCAGGACCTTGGCGACGGGGGTGTTTGAATGTCGATTCGCCCTATGCCAGTCAGTGAAAGCCGACTGGCATTTTTTCTATTGGGGAACCATTCCAGCGATGGAGTGCGGGGCGCGGATGTCGCGCAGGATGGCGCAAAAAAAGGGGTATGGCCTGCGCCATACCCCAACCTTGGAAAACAACGCTACGGAATCTCTCGTCAGAACATGTGGACGATGCCCGCGCTGAACTGGTTCTGCTTGTCCTTGCTGGACGTCACGGAGTACATGCCGGCCTTGCCGCCGTTCTTCACGGACTGGTGGGAATACAGCGCGTAGAGCTGGGTGCGCTTGCTCAGGACGTAGGTGGCCGCCAGGTTGACCTGGCTGGTGTCCTGGTTCAGCGAGGTCTTGTCGTTGAGGTACTGGTAGCCGGCGCCGAGCACCACCTGGCCCATCGGCACGCGCACGAGCAGGTCGAACACGTCGGCGTCGTTGCCCGCGACGTTGAGGGCGTTCTTCTGCGAGGTGTAGACGACGCCGATGCGGTTGCCGTTGAACTTGTAGGAGCCGCCCACGCCGAAGATCTTGTCTTTGTCCTTGCCCGCGGCGCAGCCGCCGGCATCGGTGCACTGCTTCTCGTGGTAGGCCAGGCCCGCCTCGATGCTCTCGGAGTTGTAGCTGCCGCCCAGCGACAGGATGCGGCCCGCCGAGCTGGAGCCGGCGACCTCGCCCAGCGCCGTCATGGCATGCACCTTGAAGCCGGCGAGGCTCGGGCCCTGGTACTTGATGGCGTTGTCAACGCGGGTCTGGGTCATGTTGTTGAAGCGCGCGACCGAGGAGCCCGCGCCGATGGCGGCGCCGTCGATGGCGGCGGCCGTGTTGCCCAGGTAGGGCGCCTGCTGCGAGCTGATGAAGATGTCGCTGATGATGGGCAGCATGCGGCCCATCCAGACATTGCCGAAGCTTTCCGAGCTCAGGCCGACCCAGGACTGGCGGTTGAAGTAGGGGGTGCTGGTGGCGCCGGTGTCCACGTTCAGGCCGGCTTCGAGGTTGAAGAGCGCCTTGAGACCGCCGCCCAGGTCTTCCGTGCCGCGGAAGCCGAAGCGTGAGGTCAGCAGGTTGCCGCTGCGCAGCAGGGTGTTGCCGCCGCCGGCGCCGGCGTCATCGATGCGGGTCACGCCCGTGTCCACGATGCCGTAGAGAGTAACGCTGCTCTGTGCATGGGCGGGCGACAGGGCCAGGCCAGCTAAGCCAGCCAGGCCGGCAATGGCGAGTGCAATGGGTTTTCTCATGATCAGGGGTCTCCTCAGGGTGGTTGGGAATCTTGGGTGGTGGGCTGGATGCCGCATCCTTCAACCGTTGGTCGTTCTGTTTTTGAAATGCCATCCCCAGGGGCGGACAGGGGCATGCCGGGCGAGAGGCGCGCATGCGCCCCTGCCCTTGCCTGTACGGGCTGTCGGCCGATGGGGAGGTTGTGTTTGGTCCGGGCAGGGAGCCCAGGATGGGCGCCGGCGCCGAACCGTCAGTAGGTGATGCGCTCGCGCGACTGGCGCAGCGTCGCCACCGTTTCATCGACGAGGCGGTGCAGCACGTCGGCGGCCGGCGGCACGTCGCGGATCAGGCTGGAGCCCTGGCCCGCGGGCAGCGGCTGGTGGTCCTTGAGATCGGCTTCCACCGAGGCGAAGCGCACCGGCCCGATGGCGACGCGCTGCAAGGGGTAGCCCAGCATCTCGTCCTCGTGGCCTTCCCACACCTCGGTGTAGCGGTTCTTGAGCTGGCGCACGTACAGGCCGTCGAACAGCAGCGAGCGGATGGTCTGGTCGTAGCCCGCCTCGACGATGGACTGCTTGTAGTTGGGGCCCACGGTCGCCTCCTGGCTGCCGATGAAGCGCGTGCCCACCCAGACGCCCTGCGCGCCCTGGGTCAGCACGCCGGCTATCTGCGCGCCCGTCACGATGCCGCCGGCCGCGACCACGGGCACCGTCGAGAACTCCAGCACCTCGGCCAGCAGCGTGATCAGGCCCACGTCGCCGGTATGGCCGCCGCCTTCCGTGCCCTGGACCACGACCACGTCCGTGCCCGCCTTGATGGCGGACTTGGCATGGCGGGCCGATCCGACCATGCTCAGCACCTTGACGCCGCGGGCGTGGCATTCATCCACCACCCACTTGGGCGTGCCGAGCGCGCAGGCGATCACCTCGACCTTGTGCTTGAAGCAGATCTCCAGCTTGGCCTTGGCATCCTCGATGCTCATGGCCTGGTCGTCCACCGGCTTGACCTCCACGCCCAGCGCCTCGATCTCCTTTTGCAGCTGCACGATGGGCGAGGGCAGCTTGTCGATCTTGATCTCGGCGAGATCCTTGGGTGCGCGCTGCGGAAAGCCGATGTCCACGCACAGCGGCTTGTCGGTCAGGCTGCGCACCAGCTTGATCTCCTGCTCCACGCGCTCGGGCGTGGGGGAAATGGCGGCGATGGTGCCCAGGCCGCCGGCCTTGGACACGGCCGCGGCCAGCGGGCCGAAGGCCACGCCGCCCATGCCGGCCTGGAGGATGGGGTACTCGATGCCGAGCAGGTCGCACAGGGGGGTTCTCAGGGTGGTCATGATCGATCTCCAGATGTTTGCGATGTGTGATGGCTTCAGGTTAAGAGAGCGCCCTGCGGGAAACAACTTTTGTCTTGCGAGATGCCGATTCGCCTTTCGCGAATCGGCCTGGGCGCGGCCGTTCTCAAGTGCGGGTGAGCTCCACCAGCCTGCGCCACTTGGCCGCTTCGCCCGCGGCGGCCGCGCGCACGGTGGCGGCGGGCTCGTAGCTGGTGTCCAGGTACTGGGCATCGCAGAACGCCTTGAATTCCGGCGCGGCGACGATCGTGCCGAACGCTTCGGAGAGCTTGTTCACGATGGCGTCTGGCGTGCCCCTGGGCGCGAAGGCCCAGACGGGCGAGGTGACCTCGTAGTCGAGGTGCAGCGCCTCCTTGACGGTTGGCACGTCGGGCAGCTGCGCCGAGCGCCTGGCTCCCGTGGTGGCCAGCACGCGCAGCTTGCCGGACTTGATCAGCGGGATGGCCGCAGGCCCGGAGAAGCCCAGCTGCGCCTGCCC
>Ga0209922_101733_pt1 | contig 20280 bp, 25 predicted proteins | sample ThiBiot_500_biof_FD_183946 | JGI IMG/M metagenome (GOLD analysis project Ga0209922, IMG submission 183946) | Wastewater bioreactor microbial communities from Cape Town, South Africa - Thiocy_expt_500_biof (SPAdes) | ecosystem: Engineered > Bioreactor > Thiocyanate-remediating > Anaerobic-Aerobic ...
GACTGACACTTTCCAAAGTAGAAGAACACGTTCCAATCTCTGCATCTCCATTCATAAGCATATTAACATTCAATTCTAAAATAAATAATTACATATATATTTAAACAGAACGACTTGCTTGAAAGCACTGTCGTTGTTGTTGTGGTCGTTGTCGTCGTCGTTACCGTTGAAGTAGAATTTTGTTTGTATAATAATGCAAGAAGCATGGCAGCGATCCCCAATGCAATAGGAAGACAACATAATACACTCAGAGTTATATACAGACAGCTATCGGGAGCACAAGAAATCAATTCAATTCTATTATCAACTCGATACATACCAGGATTTTTTACGCTTTTCCTCTCTTTCTTTTTCATCAGTATGACTATGAATATTAGTACTCAAAAAATGCATGGAACCCAAAGGTTCCCACTTCTATAGGCACAATAATTAAAATGCATTTAATAATAATAATAATAGGAGAAATTTACGGGTGTTGAAACGAAAGAATCTTTGAGAATATTTGACGATGGTCCTTCATATTGGTCGATCTTGCTGTTTGAGTCGATCGAATCAATAGTAGTTGAATATGGGTGTATTTTCGTATGAACAACAATCTCTGAATTCTTTATTTTTCTCACTGTATGTCGGCTCTAAAAGAATAATTATTCTAAACTTATTATTCTCATGATAATAGCGATACAAACACGATTTGAAATAGAAGAGCCATGACCTGATTTTCTCACATTTGGTAATATTAATTTCGAATTATAAGTTGAAAACGTCGTACTCTCCATGTTTTTTTTTATGATTTGAGTTCTGTTTTGATGTGATTTTTCATCGAAATAGAATAATGAGAGACTTCTTCAGGCAGTAAATAGATGCTAATTTATTAAAATATGGGCTTTCTATAGGCCAAATGAAAAAGCGTAGAAAAATGAAAAATCTGCTGAGATGACATTGTTCTGTTTTTTTGTTTTTCGAGTATATTCTATTTAAGTTTTCTTTATTTAATTTGATTGATACAATAACAATAAGATTATCAACACGAAAATGAACGTAGTATCGGAGTTGCCGTATTTTGATCAAAGAAGAAAGTAAAACTAGAATTCCACTCGAGACAAAGCCGAGTAGATAAGGCGGCTGACTGCAATTCCCTAATGTGCAAGAGTTAAAACAAATAGAGTTAGAATATCAGTTAAAGTCTTTAACTCAAAGACATACGTTGTGCTTTTTTCTAATCTCATTGATCACTTGAAGAATAAGTTTTAGGAAAGATCTCTAACAGCCATTACTTGATCTCTCTTTTTCTAAAAGACTCTGCAGTGGATAAACTTGAATTTCAACAAATTTAATTAAATCGTGTATGCATAAGGCATGTGACGTATCAATGGTCAATTAAAAATGAGTCATATATGACCATATAAGGCGAAACTATAATATGTTAATTAGTCATTTGTATATCTTATATTTCCCGAACGACCTTGAATTTCGAAAAACAGATTTCAGAATATTGTTTGTCAGATTCTGAGGATTCTGAATATATTTTTTTCTTTTCAAAATGATGGACAATTACTTAGAAAGGTTGGCGTAATTGAAGTGTGACTCATGCGTCCGTAGGAAGAATAAGAAGAATTTTGCTAGGCAACCAAGGTAACTAAAAGCAATAAGTCGTCTTGCTGCAATAAATTGCAGTCAGCCGCCTTAATAAATGAAATATTGAAGGCAAAGACTTTTGCACTCCACTGTATATCTTGGTAGCGATACAGTCGTACACGTATTTCTTCTTTTCTTCGTCTTGTCTTTTTATGAGGTAAGTTCTTCTTCTTTATTTTATCAGGCAATAAATATTTTCAAAGTACAATCTGTCATATTGTTCTTACAGGGATTCTTTGATAGCATTACGCGAGCTCACATATATGCAAATGACTTATTAGTGACAGTCGATAGAATAATGTTAGAAATTAAATTTATTGATCATCGTCAATACAAATATACTTTGGAATTATCTACAAAAAAAATTTTTATTTTATTTATTTTAATATCACTTTTTTTAATAATCTATTTGCACATAAAAACGCCTTATCGTCTATCTTTACTATCTCCAGCTTTAACTTCAGTTTCGTTTTCAAATGATTCAGTATTTGAAACTCATTCACCAGACTATTATTCTATTCCGATGCCATGTATAGAACCACATTGTCATATTCAATGTTTGAAAACATACGAAACGGATCAACAACAGAAAATAATTCATCAAGATTCTCTAACAAAATTTCAACGAGAACATTTGATGATTGATTTAGGTGAAGATACAATTCTTCAACAATTAATCAATTCGGTTCCACCTACAAAACAATGCATCTTTGAACGAATATCAAATATTTCAATAAGATTCTATCCGATTTTATTTGGATTTATTGATATTTATTTTCCGCAAACTCGTTCCCGTCAAATTCTAATTAATAATCAAATTAAAACAGTTGAACAAATATGTTTACCACGAAAAAGTAAAGCATTTAGTTATTTAATACCAGGAAAACTTGATACATATAAATTCAGTTTTGAAAATGAACTTGATTATCGTCGAGTGTATAGTTCAGCTTATTTTGCAATAACAATGAAAAAAGGTGGATGGGATTGTAATCGACATTATGAAATTCTTACATCGGGTACAATACCATTTTTTGATCGTTTAAATCAATCAGGTCAATCAACATTAGCTCTGTTACCGAAATCACTTCTTTACGAAGTTCAAAATCTGCAAGGTGTTAATCGTGATAGTCTGACAATTGATTTCAAACGATTTGACGTTAATCAATATAATCTTTTACTACATCGTTTATTATATTATGCTAAACATCGATTAACAACTGAAAAAATTGTTGAATATATTTTAAAAACGATTGAATATCCATTGAAAACATCAAAACAACAACATTCAATTTTATATATAGCTCATCGACAAGCTGATTATATGAAAGATTTTATGTTACATGGTTTTACGAAAATCTTCGAAGACAATCTACATGTTTATCAACCTCCACGTTATTTGTATCAATATTCATTGAATAAAATGTGGTCTAATGATGAAATGAAGAGTTATTACAATCATAAACTGTACGGATTTGGATACGGATATAAATTATGTCTCAAAGCTTATTCTCATTTATACGAACGAGATCATCAAGAAAGTTCGAATGAGAAATCGATCGAAAATAAGATTAAAGAGAAAAAATATTCTCTTATCGTATTTGGATCGATACTTCGTGAACATCGATTCTATTCGTTAGTTAAAGATTATTATGAACAATCAAAAGTGGTTCTTATCGATGGTGAAGATGAAGGACAAGATAATCGTCGAAAAGATTTTTTAAATCATGGAATTTATTTTCTTCGAGAAATACCAGATGATTGTAGATTGATTTTGTAATGAACATTCTCTGAATAAATAAATGTTAATCACAAGTGTGTCGTTATCAATGGACTTTGAAGTTTTGCGACTCAACCTACCTATGATGTAATGCGAGAGAGCAAGCATGATAATTCTTCGGACGTTTTTATTATATAGGAGAAAGAGAAAAAAAAAGGTCAACACACACAACATATAGAACAAGCAGAACAAAAATTGCGTTCAATTATACATATGAAAATCTTGGCACATTTGCATCTCACGCAGGATGATTAGACGAAAGTTTGGATTGGTGATGAATGAGAGTGGTGATCTGTTTATTTCTGATTGCATGAAACATGAAGTAAAAAAATTGAAACGAGATGAAAAAACAGGAGTCATCGTTGCAGGCGGCAATGGTCAAGGAAAGCTTAACAATCAATTATCTCATCCACAAGGACTAATTGTAAACAAAATGGACGATATTTACATAGTTGATTCTGATAATCACCGAATTATGTGTTGGAAATCGGGGTCAAAAGAAGGTGAATGTATTATCGATGTCTTTGATAGTAATAATCACAGAATTCAAAAACTTCAGATTCAAAATAGTTAAAATAGAAATACAATTCATTGTTGTGTCATTTTTTTTTGTCTTTGTTTAGACATTATAAAGGGCGGATATTTCCGATACAGTAAGTTCACGTGCATAAACATAAAATTGATCCAACAATCCATAGAATCGACCCATTTGAATCGTACCTGTATTACATACACCAGTACCATTCAATGAACTTCCCAATGTAATTGTCATCAGAGCACTACCTGCTGAGAAAGCATATGCACCAGTATTAGCTCGTAAAACATTATTGACATATAAACGTTCACCATTGGTCGGTGAATAAGTTGCAACAACATGCGTCCATGTATTGAGTGTAACTGTTGGTCCTGTCAGTGGAACATTACTACCATTCCAACTATTAATCGCAATTTGTCCCGATGATGTAAGACCCATGATAGGTAGACACCAGGCATTCGTTTGAGCTCCATCTACACGACTGCTTAAATGCATAATAGTTCCGCCAGCAAGACTTGTTGGTTTAATCCAAATCGAAACCGAATATGGCCAACTGTTTGTTCCAATACGTCGTAGACCTGTCACTTGAACGTAAGAAACTGCGGCAGATAATGACAATGCAGTGTTGACTCGACCAGAACTATCAAATGTGTGACCTGTGCCTGTTCCATTGATTTTCAATGGACCTGAATCAGCAAGTGAACTACTATCAAACGTAAGATAAACAACAAGAGTTGCATCATCTAAAACTTCAATTGCATTTTTGGCTCGACCAAAATAAGCAATGGAATCGAGACAACCATCAAAATAATTGTTTGGAGTATTGACACCATTCGTACCAATAGTTAAATTACTAAATTTAAATCGAATCGAAGAATAGTACAGACGATTCAAATCATAGAAGTTGTGCTTACCCGAGTGTACCTTGATAAGGACCAGCTGGACTACGTGACACATCTAAATACCCATTAACATAAACGAATTGAGTAGTTGTTGGATAATCATAAACATATGACTATAAAATCATTAAAAAAAAAGTTTTATTAACAAAAGTTTTTCGCTTGAATAACGTAATACATACCATATGATACCATTGGCCGGGATAGAGTGTCTAGACGACAAAGATTTTCGATAGTAATTTAGTCTATGTATCGGTTTTGATTCACTTACCATATTACCAACCGCATCATCAGAAAAAAATCCAAGATAAATATTTTGTCGTCGAACGATAATGTGCAACGAATGATCCAAAATATTCTGTTGAAATTGACCGAAAAGAGCGTTATCAGTACAACCTGTACCATTACACAATGTATTCGCATTCATCCATGCTTGAAGTGTAAATGATGTGTAGGCCATATTGAGAAAAGGTGGACTAAGAATTGTTACTGATTGATTTAACGTTTTATTTAACCAAATACATGTACCAGCACCATTATAACCGGGTGATAAATAAGTTGGATTATTTGTTCCAACTCCGTTGAAATTATTGTATAGATCTTGTAATGTATTGTCAAAACTCCAAAATATACGAACAGCTAGAGAGTGAGAGAGAGAGAAAAAAAAAGATTTACGAAATGAACATGATTTTATTAATCTCGTACGTGTTTGACAAATCGGTCCAATCCACATATCAGTATCACCTAGAAATAAGTTTTCATCAATTAGAATGTTTTTCATTGCTTTGAAGTAATTACTTACAAGTACAATTATTGGGAGCAGTACAATTTCCACCGTTGGTACATGCCGGACTGCAAACAGCTAAAACAATACGATTTAGATCGATAAATACAATACTATACGTATATCTTACGTGTTTCGCAGATACTGCCTGTCCATGAACTGGTACTATACGAGAAAAAACAAATAAATAATACTAATGCAAATGAATAGAAATCTATTGACGTACCAGTTACATGTATTTGGACCAGTACATGTACCACTATTCGAACATGTAGGAGAACAAATCGGTGTTGTACATGTTGCACCAGTCCATCCGGTCGCACATGTACAAGTATTGGGAGCCGAACAAGTACCTCCATTTTGACAAGGATTAGTACAATTTGCTACGGCACACGTTGCACCATACCAACCAGTTATACATTGACAAGTATTGGGAGCTGTACAATTACCGTTAACACATGGAGGAATACAAGCAACTATAAATTAAAGCAAGAATATAGATTATACTCAGTTGTAATCAATATCATAAAACATACATGTAGTTGTTGTAGTTGAGGTAGTCGATGTAGTCGATGTTGAGGTGGTCGATGTAACCGATGTTGAGGTAGTTGATGTTGTAATGGATGTTGCTGATGTATCCAAAACAATATTCATAATCAATGCTGGAATTACACCAGCACCTATAACAGTCCCTCCTAACAGTAGAACTAAAAGGACTTTCCGTAATCTGCTCGATCTAGAACAAATCCATAATATATATATGCGAATGAAATATCTATGATACGAACGATTTTGATGGTATTTCAACTAGATCCGCAGTTTGTAGATTAAATCTTCGTGGTGGTTGATAGACAGACATCGAATCGATTCGTGTGTTGTGTATGCGTTAAATGTTTTATTGGTGATTATGAATACAAAAAAACAGAAAAAGTGCAAACTCGGTACAGTTTGTTTTCTTAGATAAAAAATCCATTATTTTAATACAATCGAAAGTGCACAGATTCGAGAACATGAAAGCTTAATTGGATGTGTTCTAAAATAGCAACACGTGCACGCCAATTGAAATTTTCTTTAATCAAATCGCCGTTTAAATGCATATTCTCAAACAATAGATTGTGCTTTATACTCGTATTTTGTTTATCATGAACTTTGACCCTCATTCATGAAAATTTTGAAAAATCCATTTCAACTAATTCTTTTGCCTTTAGATTTGAATTGTCAATGATAAATTTCTATATCAATAAGAATTCATAAAATTAATGTACTTGTTTGTATATAATCGTTTGATCGAAAGATATTGTTATTGTGGTATTTGAGAAGATTTTATCTTGAATAAAATACTATTCATAACAGCTTAATCCCAATCACCTCGAGATTTCCATTGTTGCCGTGACTAATTGAATATAAACAAGAGCAGTTTTATTGATCTTATTTCTTTTTGTACTAATGAAATTGTATCTGTAATGCTTCTTTTCATACATCCATCTCGTCGACATTGAAATCAATATTTTATTTAGTAAGAAAGAAAAGAAAAGCATAATTTTTAGTAGCGCAAAAATTTTTGTACTCGATGATTCGCTGAGTCTGCTACGTATAAATTGAGTTGATTGTCAAGAGCAACTGACCATGGTACCGACAATAAAGTTGAATTACTTCCTATAGTACTTGTAATTCCAGCAATAGTAATTCCTTTCAATTGTCCATTCATAAAAAGTTGAATACGATGATTATTTCGATCAGCAACATAAAGATTACCCATTGGATCTAATACAACAACTGTTGGATAATACAATGTCTTGGAATCATTACCGAAATTTCCATTAATATCGCCGACAATGAGTGTCCAATTAGTTGCATCTAATGGCCAACGAACAATATTATGAGCAAGATGATTAGCAATAATTAAACTATTCGATAAAGACTCAAAATAGACGCCAACAGGACTTGTCAAATGTGCATTATCTATTCCAGACAGGCCAGTACCAGCAACGATCGAACCTGATGATGCACCTAGTGTATAATGCATAACTCTAAAATTCGAATAGTCAGCTACATAAAGTGATTCAGATGCTTGATTGTATTCCATTTTATATGGATTGAATAATGTATTATTCGTATTATTATATACACCTCAAAGAAACTAGAATCATACTATTTGTACACGTTTTTCTACGTATATCTACCTGTTAAACCAGCGACTAATTCTCCTGATGTCGAACTATTTCGCCATAACATAATTCGATGATTGCTTCTATCTGCTACAAACATATAACCATTCGATGAAATCAATACTTGCGATGGTTCGTTGAGTTCATTTAAACCTTTGCCTAATGTACCGTTTGCATTGCCAGCTACTGTTATTCCATATTTTTCATCTCGCATGTATTTCTGTATACGATTATTTAATGCATCGGCCACATACAGTGTATTTTGATAATCTACTATTGCATCACGAGGTTCATGAAGTTGACTATTTCCATTTCCAGCAAAACTCGTATTTCCTGCGATCGTTATACCGGTTCCATTCCATCGAAGGTTTGCTTGACGATTATTTATATCACGTTTATTTGGTTTTATCAAAAGAACCAAGAGAATAATGAGAGCAGTAACAATTAGTAAAATAACACTCGTAATGATATATCGAAATAAAATCCTTTTGTTTCTTTTTTTATGGTCACGGTGATAATCATCAATGTTTTGAAAATTTCCATCTCTCGTTGAATGAATTATGATTTTACCAGTAGAAACATCAGTGGATTTACGTACTTTCTGATATGACTACAATGTCAAGAGTGTCGAAATATTATTCTGAAGTCAAATATTTCTTCGAAAGCTTACTCGTGATAAAGATTGCTCAGATGGTAAAACTTTTGATCGAATATTTATATGAATAGTTTTTGTTTTTCGGTGTGACATATGAGCTATATGATTTCTTCATATGATTAAAAATTCAAACATGAGTTTTTTTTAAGCCATTATTTTAATTAACAAAAGAATACTATAAAATTTTCATACGAAGAAAAGTAAATTAAAATTCAATTCAATTCAATTCAAATAAAAAAAAAGATAGATAACGATACATACAAACAATACTTATGTAATTATTGAAATCTAACGTTTTCTAATCCGTCAAAGAACACGAGTCCACAGTATCATAGTATGTATTTTCCAGCTCTATTGATATGACATTCAACGATTATAGGTACAATTAATTTCCATATCATTCCAGTTCTGTTGTCATATGATTTCTCTAGTTGAGTAGAATAGAAGACAAACAAAATAATATTATCCATTCGCTCCTGTCAACACTTCATCTATCTCTGTAATGTTGATGTCTCCATAAGGACAATTCATGCAAACATATTATTCATCAATATTACAAGAAGAAAGAAAAGAATATATTATTCTAGCTCGTGTTTTCTATTAAAAGTATGTCGATTGTTCGATATTCGGTAAGAATTTTTTTTCTCATTTTCTTTGTTCATTAAATGAATAAAAAAAAACTCGTTGTATATATGTATAGTTAATAGTTTTATTTGGTTTATTCGGTATCTATGCAGATAATGTATCAACAACAACTACGTCGATTTTCGATGAATATATTGCCGATATTCGACAAATGGAAAAAGATTTCAAACGAGATGATGAACAATTAAAAATCGACCGAAAAAATCTGTCGAATGAAAAACAATTGACTCGATCGATTCAAAAAACGGATGTTATTCAATTGAATGTTGGCGGTGAAATTATGTTTACAACTCGTGAAACTCTTACGTCAATCCCGAAATCATTATTTTCAATTCTATTCAACGGTCAATGGGAACAACATTTACAACGTGATAAAGATGATAATTTTCTTGTTGATTTCAATCCGATTCTTTTTCGTCATTTACTTGATCAATTACAATTATTTCCTACGAATCCAATTGCTCTTCCTCAAGATCCATTACTTAGTCGATCATTTAAAAAAATACTTCGAAAATTCAATCTTCAACATTTATTGTCATCAACTGAAAAGGCTATTTCAACGATTAATATCAATGGACAACTTATGACAACTCAAACATCGAATCTTCGGCAAATATCGAATTCAACAAAAGATAATATTTTTATTGATAATCATCCGAAATTCTTTCGACATTTTCTTCAATTACAACGACAGAATAAATCATTGAGATTAGCCTGTCGAAATAATTCATTTAGTAAACGAGAAAATTCATTTATGAAACAAATGTTTAAAAATTGGAAGATATTTTGTTGTAAGTTTACTCTCAATAATTCGAAGATCTAAACTTCTTTTTTTTTCTATAGTACCGAATATAAATCTTTCAATTGAAACCAAATGGGATCAACATGCAATCACTGTTGCTGCAGGAAATGCTCGAGGTCAAGAATTAAATCAACTGTTCTATCCACGAGGTATTTATATCGATGATGATCGAACGACCTATGTTGCTGATCAAGATAATCATCGTATTATCAAATGGAAACAAGGTGCTACAACTGGTCGAATCCTTGCCGGTGGTAATGGACGAGGAAATCGAGAGGATCAATTGAATCGTCCTGTTGTCGTCATCATTGATTACTATACAGATTCATTGATCATTGCTGATTATGGTAATCGACGAGTCATGCGATGGCCTCGTCGAAATGCACAGACAGGCGAAATTCTTATTTCGAATGTTCAATGTTCTGGTTTAGCATTGGGCAGTAATGGTGAACTCTATGTTGCCGATGATGAAAAAGATGAAGTTCAACGATGGAAAATCGGCGATAGTGAAGGTGTATTAGTTGCTGGTGGTAACGAACGTGGTGATCAACTCAATCAATTGAATCAACCACGTTACATATTTGTCGATGAACATGATTCAATTTATATATCGGATTATTCGAATCATCGTGTTGTCAAATGGACAAAAGGTGCACGTGAAGGAACGATTGTTGCTGGTGGTCATGGTTATGGAAATAGTTTGACACAATTGAATCGTCCGAATGGAATCTTTGTCGATCAATTCGAAAGTATCTTCGTTGCAGATTCATGGAACAATCGAGTAGTTCGTTGGTTAAAAGGATCGAATAAAGGAGAAATCCTCGTCGGTGGAAATGGTGAAGGCAATCAATCGAATCAATTTAATATACCTGTTGATCTATCGTTCGATGAAGATAATAATCTCTATATCGTTGAATATGGAAATCATCGTGTTCAAAAATTTTCATCTATTGAATTGTAATAATAATAATAATAATAAAATCAAACTTTTGAGTCAATTGAAATAAATTTATTCCTTTATGAAAATCTTTCGTCTGCGTCGAATTTCAGATGGGCTTCCTCATAAAGATGATCATTTATACGGATTGTAGAGTAAAATGCAGACGAAAATCTTAGTCGTCGATTATCTCGTGATGTTTAGTCTTACGATAGTCCGATCGAACCATTTTTCTGGCGGTACGATAACATGGAAAGCAATGAATACGACGAGTGCTAATCATTCAACAATTCCCGTCATGTTTACTCAATCGTACGAATGGCGACGATCATCATCCGTTTTTTGTAATGATTCATATATTTGGAATCAATCGCCTTTAGTTCCTCCAAGTTCGGGTTCATTAGTATGTGTTACTACTCCAACGAGTAAATGTGGTGGATATACATCAATGTTATCACGTGGATATTGTACTGATTATAGTACAATTTTAGATTGTACTTCATCTCAAATTTCAATCACAAAAAATATTACGGTGGGATCGAAATTTTGTGTAGCTTTTTCAGGTTCAAATTGGGTTAAATTAAGAGTCAACTGTCCGATCACTAATGCAAGCACTACAAGTACAATGGCAGCACCCATTTGCTATAGTACTGGTGGATTGTGGTCTGTTGGAACATGTGTTGATCTATCATTTAGAATTGATAATAATATCATAAATACGCCACCTGTTGCTACAGTTATCTCACGTGCGTATATAGTGGAAAAGATTGTTCTTTAATTCTATATTTTTTTTCTAAATTTAGCTTTACGAGTGCCCATAAATATTATTACTAACATCAAGATTCCTGTGATTGATGCAAATGGTGATTTTATACGGTATTATTGTCTAACCTAGTTTTTTTTTATTTGATTTTGTGATTCATCGTGTGCTAGATGTCGTTGGGCAACAAATACAGCCAATCTTAATGAATGTTCTAATGTATGCGGACAAATTGTTGGATCATCACTCAATGAATCCAGTTGTATTCTTACATTCAATAGTACAGGAAGAATTGTTGGAGATAATTATGCTATAACATTAACAGTTGAAGATTTTTATTCTCAATCGAGTACGGATCCATTGAGTAGTGTTCCATTACAGTTTATCATAACTATTGTTAATACACCCATGTGTCCAAATAAACCAGTGATTAATTCAACATTGCCTTCTTGTAAAGTTATTCAAGTTGGTATTCCATTTAATTTTACATTAACAATCACACAGGGATGTCCAGGAACGAGCATTATTGATCATTTTCGAATGCCACCAATAAATATGTTTAAAGGTCCGTTAACACAAGTTGGTTCGACTAATATATGGACTATCACAGAAACATGGATACCGACAGATCAACAAATCGGATCGCAAGTTTATTGTGCTGTTGCTACAGATAGGTTTACGAGTTTTAGGTTGAGAAATTTCATATGTTTTTAATGAATTTTTAATATGATAGTGCATATATAACATCTGATCAATATTGTACAACATTTACTGTCATCGCTGCAGGAGAAACAAATATATGTAGACATGAAAAATCATAATAAAAACGCATCTTATTTCTTTCTATTTCTAGGTCGAACATATTCGCCGGATCAAGAGTTGACGTATGTGTTGTTTTTATTTTTTTAAAACCTATGTATTATATCATATTTTCATTATTTAGAATCTCAACAACAACAAGCACAACAACGGATTTATATAGTATGCGAATATAATTCTTGATGTACTTTTACTTTATTAATGAAATTTTAGGTGTTGATCATTCAACTAATAAATCGAAACGTGATAATTTAACTATGAAATTAGGAATTGGTATTGGAATAGGTATAGTTTTGCTGACTTTATTAGCAAGTTTACTTCTATGCAAATGTTGTTGTTGTACTAAATGTCTATTTCCTTGGTAATTGATGAGAAAAAAATGATTAGATCAATAATAATATTTGTTTGTGAAAATGTTTAGTTTGAAATCGATTCGTCGATGTTTTAAACACGATGACCGTATTGAATATGAAGTAAAAAAATCTTTGAATGAAAAAATGTAAAATAGAATTTACCATATACATATTTAGGATCAGGATCGTGAACCTAACTATCATAAACAATACATAAAAACAATAGAAACTTATCAGCATTCAAATTTATCAACAGGAACACGACAATTCGTACAATACGACAGATTTACACCATCGGTTATATCTGATGGTGAACTAAACATTAAAATTCCAACGTTTCATTCGTTGTATGTGAATCCTCTTTCAATTCATTCGAATTCCAAACCATATCATTAATTAAGCTTACTATCAAATAAATATAATTGAACAATAATTTTACTAATTTTCATTTGTCAAACATCTTCTTCTTTTCTTTCTTTTTAAAACATATGAAGTTGCACAAGTTGAGAATATATTTATGGAGATAAAGTTTGTAGAAATAGAGATAAAACAAAGGTGCATCGTGGACGAGCATTAATTTTGCTTTGATAATATGAAAACAACGAAAGTATTGTGTTTTTTTCTATTCTTAATTACATCAACATCGGCATTTATTGCTGGTGTTGATATATCGGCAACTGAATTTTTCGAATCGTTAGGTGCTATCTATCGAGATGAACATGGTCAACCAACGGATATATTTCAAATTATGAAAGACAATACAATCGACGCTGTTCGATTACGTTTATTTACATCGAATGAACAACAAGCACAAGCAGATCCATATGATTTTGGCAATACATTGAATCTAACGATGAGATTAGCTCATCGTGTGAAAGCACATGGATTACAATTCATGCTCGATTTTCATTATTCAGATACATGGGCTGATCCTGCACATCAACGAAAACCTTCAGCATGGGCAAATCTTACATTCGATGAATTAACTCAAGCACTCTACAATTATACTCGTGATTCATTATTAACATTTGCTCAACAAGACATCATTCCTGAATATATACAAATTGGTAATGAAATTAATAATGGAATGCTTTGGCCTGATGGTTCACCCTGGACTAGTAATTGGACACGATTTATTACACTTCTTGATAGTGCTAGTCGAGCTGTTCGATTCGTACTTAAAAATCAAACGAAAATTGTTATACATAGTGCAAATTCAAATAATTGGGGATCAGCTAAAAACTATTTCGATCATCTAGTCGAAACTATTGATTTTGATATTATTGGTCTTAGTTATTATCCATTTTGGGATGGTGGTTTCAATGGACTACGTTATTGTCTCGAACAACTTTCTCTTACGTATAAAAAACAAATATTTATAGTCGAAAGTGATTATCGATGGAAAGAAAATCCATATGTAAATGATTCCATGAAGAATATTACTGGATTTGATGAAACACCACTAGGACAAATGCAATATGCTGAATATCTTCAACATTTATTGTACAATTCAACGGATAAACAAAGAGAAACAGGACTCTTTTGGTGGGGAACAGAATATGTTCCTGTAAAAAATTTTACAAAAACAGGCGGTTTTGAATTGGCCAGTTTTTTCAATACAACAGGTGTAGCTTTACCAATTGTAAAAACGTTTGGACGATTTAGAAAAGAAAAAATACGACAGAAAAAATGAATATATGTGAAACAGATTCAAAAATAGAATTTGCATTATTTCGAATGTTGTCAATTGAATCGATTGACATAGGCTTTGGTTTGGCTTGAGATAAACGTTCATCTGTCCAATAATTTTGAACAGATTGTACATACGTATTTACTGCATCTTCTTTTGATTCAGAATCTCCGTTTGAATTTGACACATGTGCATAAGTCAATTGATACACGCAAAACAAAATAAGACAAAGTTTCATGGCAATCATTGTTTTGTTTTTTTTTCGTTTGATTGCGAAAGACACGTTGTTTCTTATCTTTAAATACGTAGTTATTTTTTTTTATTTCATAAAGGAAATATGTAAATACTGTAAGAAGGTTAAAGTAAAAAGAATTGTCAATGAAAAAACTAAATTATTCGCACGGGAAGGACATGTCTCGGTGCCATTATCTACTCTTTCATATAGCCGCTGTATTACGAAGTCAAAATGTGGCCCATACACATGATTCGGATCACTGTCTACTATAAAACTGTTGACAGATGTTTGAATACCAGATAGTTTTGACTCATCGTATGATTCAAACCATGGTCCGCCACTAGCTCCATGCGTCATGCTACACGGCAGTCTATCACCATGAAAATTACTATAGTTACGAGGCATTTTTGTAGCAGCACAGTATGTCATTATTTCTCCATCGTAATAGTTAGATGGATATCCAAATGCATAAATAGCTGCTACATGACGATGATTGAAACCAACTCCTTGTCCACCAACAACATCTTGAATATGTTGACCGTTGACTGTATGTAGAAGAACGACTGCAACATCATAATCATAATTACGATTTGTAACCCAATCGGATAAAGCATACAGACAACGTGCTGGTCATGTTCCATACGGACGATTTTTAGTGTTATACTGTGGAATGAAAACAAAATTCTTCACATATTTTGAAGTAGTTGTAGAAAAAACACAATGGCCAGCTGTAAACAACATATCTTTGCTATCCGATGTTACAACAGATGCTGAACATGCATAATTGTTATTACCATCAACAAAAAAAACTTTACCAACAGTAACAGGATATTTGTCGAGTTTGAGCTTTTGTAAATATGTTGGTTGTCGATTAAAATCTTTCTTTCGAGATAAACTATCAACTCGTAGTAACGATTTTGGTTTAGCCGATTTCAAACGTTCATCTGTCCAAAAATCAATGACAGCTTGTACATGTTCTTCTGTTGTCTGTTTTCCTGACAAATCAATCCCAGATACATCTGATGAAGAACACATGATTTCAGACGATCTGACACTACCGTATAGTAAGCAGATAATAAACAAAAATAAATGCATTGGTAGAAAAGAAGAACTATCAACTTTGATATATATATATCTTTTATATACTATAAAACTTATCACAAATAAAGATAACAAAAAAATCCATGACTCTATATGTTTGTCATTTACAAAACTATCTGAAAACATTCGAAAGTAACATCATTTGAGTAGTTGCTCAGTGGTAAAAATAATTTCATTTCCTTTTCTTGCCGTTACATCGTCACCATAAATCTGTTCAAGTTCATAACGAAAATCATTCACCGTTGATATCGATGGAAAAAGAAATGTCTGACGATAGATTTCACGAACACCTTGAGCCATTGCTTGTTTTTGTAATTGATTTTGATCATTCGATGTCAATGTATCAATTGTCGACAATAAATAAATCCATCGTTCGATCAAGTTTCGATCAATCCATTCATGAAAAACTCTTGGTGATTTACAAAAAGTTGGCATCCAATGATGAAACCATCGACATACTTGAGCATGTGATACTGATCGAATATAATGCACTGTATCTAAATATTAAACAGAAATCATAATAATCGAAATCGAATTCAAACACAGTTCTTACGAAGTAAATAATGAGAAAATTGTTGAATCCCATATCCTTCGGGTTTGATATAAATACGATCGCCACGATACGGATACGTCATATCATTCGATAGACTATCCAATTTACCAAAGAGAATATGTGAAAAATCATTTGGCATGCATCCATATGTTACATCCATTCCACTGAAATAAAAAAAAATTATTGAAATTATTGAATCAATTATGTTATGTTAATTATACTAGGCTGGATAGAGATGATATCGTTCATGTTTATTTCCTCGTTCATGAAAATGTGATGATTCATCACCACGTAAATAAATAAACGGTGATTCATTGTCATAATATTCATCATTCGTTAGAAATTGGTAAGGAAATTTGATGAAATCAAGAATAAAATGTCCGAATCGTCGGATAAAACCCGACCGGTAATCATTGTTGTGATATTGAGCATTTTTAGCTAGCATTAATTGTGAAAAGAAACGTTCGGTTGAATCATAAAGAACAAACATGCCTGTTGGGGAAAGAAAAAAACAAAAATGATTTTCATTTTAGTGATTTTATTTGACTTGAGGGTTTACCATGAGAGAATTGAACGTGACGATTATTGATCGAAGCTTCTCGTAAAAAGAAATGCATTAATGAACAAATTGTTTGTTCGTTAATATCTTTGAAAGATTGATTATCGTGAATAAGATGAGCAAAAAATGTACGACCTAAATTGACTTGAGTTTCATTATATTTTAATATTACGTCATTTGATTTGTGATCAGCTGATAGATTGATAATATGTTTATTTGTGATAAATTGATAGTAAATCCAAATTAATACTAACACACCACACTGTCGAATCATTTTTAGTGAAATAGTTAAATTTGTCAAAATATATACGAATCAAAGGTTTTTTTCTCTTTTTATTAAATAAATCCTTGGTCAATATTGACACGTCATTTCGCCAATGTGATTCAGAATGAAACACATCCAACAGAACGAACGCACGATGACTCATAGGACATTAAGAAAAAAAAGAGTTGCACAATAGTATACGTCGTATAGAGGGCGAACGAGCGCGTATGATATGATCTAGAAATGAAAATTTAAAAGTCAAGTAAATCTGTCATTCGTCGGCTAGCTCGACGACGAGCTTGAGACCATGAACATCGTCCATTACTCGGACGATTACATCCATCGGTTGAACAACACGAAAGATCTTCGTAAACACTTGGTACTAATCGTAATTGTTCACAAGTAGCTTCCGATACAACTGTATATCCCCATTTTTTCACTTGATTCGCTTGTTCTTTTTCTGTACACGCTTGATCACCTGTTGTACATGGAAAACGATATTTTGCACATTGACATTTAGTATTGGAACCACATTCATCGATATTCGGCAAAAGCATACATTGACGATCCGTACCGCCATAACATCGAATCGATAAAATTGTTTTATAACATGTGCACAAGACCAGTATGACAAGTAATCGACTATTCATCGTATCAAGGAGAAAACGAATGAAATCAGAATTAAAAGAGCTTGTCAATACAAAGTTTCTTATTCATATTTTACGCCTACATGCGCCTATAATAAATAAATGTATACTTCGAAGTTTTCAGTCGTAAAAACATACGATTTGTTGTTTTTAAATATACGTACAATGAATAAGAAATGGATTACGAAGTGGATATAATCGAGGATTTATATAGAAAGTAGATAAGTAAGTCTTGGTTTATTTTTATCTCGAAATAAATTAGTCTGTACAAAAAAATTTATACTCTTCTTCTTCGTCTTGTTCGATACATTTTACACGAGTAAAATATGAGTGAACTTGTGATAAACTATTTAAAATATCATAAATCTTTGAGTTTATGAATAAGATTGCCACCCAACTTGACCAATGACTCTTTGTATACTGTTTGTAAATATAGATGTTGCACATTAGGCACAATAGAAACATAAGAATTTATAATATTTAAAGTTAGTTGACAAGTATCACTCCATATAGTCAATCGTCGTAGAGGATAAGTAATTGACGATGATCGAGATTAGGACATTTCATTAGAATATCACTCGTAAGATGCACACGTGCCAATCCAATTGAAATAAAACGTAGTGATGGAACTATCAACCACGAGTAACTATCGTATCTAGCCAATTGACCCAAATTTGCATACTGAATCGATGGAAATTTGTTAGAAAATATGCCTTCAATTAATTGTGATGGAGCAGTAAATTTTGATCCCAAAGAAATTGTTAGATGGGTTAAGGACGGAAGAACTTCTGGATTTATTTTATTTAAGCCATTTGAATCCGTATTAAATATGGTTAGCTTTTTCACATTTGGAAATAGACGTAGATCACAACTTTTAAACGTATCAATAACTAATTCATTAACAAATGATCCATATAATTTGACTCGTTGATCTTTAATATAATCATGAAACTTAAAAGATAATCTTTTGGTTGATTGAAAGAGCACATTGAATCGTAAGTTAAGTCCCCAAAAAGTATCGTGCAAATATTCTATTTTAATTCGAGAAAATATATCAAGTATTAATTATATACACGAAACGTTGCAGTAAAGATTTTTATTCAGTATGCAAGAACATCTATAATTTTTTGCGTAAATTACAAAAAAAACTATATAAGGGAACCAGCAGAATTAATAATGTAGAAATTTTTGTATTCGATGGTTCGAATAATCGCTAACATACAAATTGAGCTGACTGTCGAGTGCTATTCCACATGGAAAACTAAGCAAAGATACATTGCTACCATTTACACCAGTGAATCCAGCTATAGTCAGCAACATATAAATTATTCATTGGATCTAAGATTACATTAGATAGATAACTAAATCTATTTGAAGCAGTACCAGCTACTCCGTCGAGAGTACCAGTCACTAGTGTCCAATTAGAAGCACCTATTGACCACCGTACTATATTAGGAGCACCGTTATTAGCAATAATAATACTATTTGATATACTATCGAAGTATACACCTCTGGGAAAGCTCAATTGAGTAGAAGTGATACCTGCCGTATTATTTCCTGCAACAATTGTACCATTTCTGACACCAATAGGAAAATACATGATACGACTATTGTCAGTATCAGCCACATAAATTCCATTCTTAACCGAATCATAAAAAATTCCAAATGAAAGATTAAGTCGATCTAGTGCAATACCAAATGTACCTACAGTTAAATAAATTACCAGTATTGAAATAGAAATCTATGAAAGTTAAAACCTGTTATGCCTGCTATAATTGTTCCATTCGATGCACCTCGTTTCCACAATTGAACTCTGTAGTTCCATCTATCACACACATACATATTTCCATTCAGGTCTACTGCCATGGTTGCAGGATGATTTAAGAGATTAGATGATGAACCTGCTATTCCATTAGGATCACCTACTACTGTTTCACCAAATGTTGCATCTTTCAGATATTTCTGAATTCGACTATTATCGTAATTCGCAATGTAAAGAGCATTTGACCAATCCACATATAATCCCCAAGGATGATTTAGTAGATTCGATGCATTTCCAACTAGACCTGTCACACCTGCTACAGTCACGCCGGTTCTATTCCAACGAAGAACAGGTAAGGTATCTAAATATTCTAGATCGATTATCAAAACTATGACCACTTGTTTAACTCACTAGTTTTAACTTTGATTTTGGAAGCAAAAAAATTAAGAGCATGACAAGTAGTGCGATTAAAATTTTATTTTCAAAATCAAACAATCATTATAATAAAAACAAACTTTTTCTTTCTTTTAATATTATTTGATTCATGTTTTATTGTATAATCGTTTGGATTAGCCCAAGTGTCTTTTACCTATATCGAATATAAAATAGAATTATTTGAATGTCTATACTAATGTGAATACCGCATGGTTTCGACAACTTGAAATAGTATTTGATCCTCGAATAGAAATATGTATAATT
>Ga0209922_101737_pt1 | contig 20273 bp, 22 predicted proteins | sample ThiBiot_500_biof_FD_183946 | JGI IMG/M metagenome (GOLD analysis project Ga0209922, IMG submission 183946) | Wastewater bioreactor microbial communities from Cape Town, South Africa - Thiocy_expt_500_biof (SPAdes) | ecosystem: Engineered > Bioreactor > Thiocyanate-remediating > Anaerobic-Aerobic ...
ACAACTATTTCTTTGAAAGTAAATTTTTGAATTTGACTATTATTTCGATCGACCGCATATACATTTTCATAACTATCGAACAATAAACTTTGTGATGATGATAAAGTTGTTGCTGTACCACCAAATGTCACACCTGCTATTATTAATGTTAGTTTTTGACCAGATGGTGTTTTACGTGTAAAATTAAAATGCATTTCAATAATAATTTGATAAAAATAAGAAAAAAAAACGAATAACATACTCATCCTGTTCCTCAGTAGTATTTGTTGTTTCGTTATTTTCATCCATTGAATGAAAATATTTATAAAATGAAAGAAAATCTAGGTGTATGTATTTACACAATATAGAATACATCACTAATATTCCTTCATTGTAAATATTTTGAGATGCAGTGATATTAATTATTAATGATTTGCGTAAGATAGACAAGGTAAAAATCTAGCTGATTTGAATAAAAAACATGTTTCGAGTCTGAATCAACAATACCAATTTTGAAAAATATTTCTTTTACAATTACAAAAGTTGTTATTATTGAGTAAGAAATCAGTCTAGATATCGCTAAAAAAAGTACATTTTTTCAATCAATGATATACGTACAATCATTTCATTATTGTCAAGGAAGTACTTTTGAAGTCTTTCTTCATACGATGTGTATATCCTTTTTGCGTATACTAATTTTAGATGATTGGTAATTTCTTTATTTTTCCTTTAGTAATTAAAAATCTTCTACCATCTCTCATACTTGAGAATACTCATCGCATGAGTCGTGTAGCAAAAGGAAAGGTGTACAATCATTCGAGTCAATGAAGAGAATTTTTCTTATTTTGAATTACATATATGTCAAATCGCTAATCAACTATATGTCTTGATTATAATGCGATAATGTGTTTTAGAACGAAAAGTGAAATGTATTCGTATCGTATTGTTTTGTTTTCTTTTGTTCTAAGAAAAACATTTCATTATTCTATGCGAGTAAAAGACGACAACATTTTGTTTAAGAACTACGTATGAATCAAAAGTGAACTTTTGAACTAGGTTATTTGAAATTCATCGACGTTTTCTTCACTTCATTTGAGAACAATTCTTTTAATATTCTCATTCGAAATAGATATAAACATCTAAGCTCTCCAAGCATTATTAATATTGTTAATTTAGCCGAAGGATTTTTACGATAAATTTATAATGAAGAATAAAATATAATGGAAATTCATAAGAAAATTATATTAAAACGTTGTAAGATGTCGTCAGAGTTGATTTTCAATTTAAAATTAATTTCTGAACGGATTGCTCTGTATTTGGGCTCAATTATTTTCATTCTTGGTCTTATTGGTGGATGTTTAACTATATTTGTTTTTCTAAGTTTGCGAACATTTCGACAAAGTTCATGTGCATGTCATTTACTTATAATGTCGATTTTTAATATCGGTCAATTATGTATTGGTCTTTTATGTCGGATTCTAGAAGCTAGTCCTAATATTAATTGGACATCAATTACACCTTTTTATTGTTCAATTCGTCAGTTCATTTTTCAAGTATGTGTATCAATCTCGTTCACAAGTTTTTGCTTGACAACAATTGATCAATATTGGGCAACTTGTTCTCGGCCCACTTGGCGAAAATGGTGTAATATCAAATTAGCACTTCAATTAAATCTTATATCGCTCATTGTTTGGCTATTACATGCCATTCCATATCTTTGCTTTTCTACTCTTGTGCCTATACAAAATACCAACCGAATCGTATGTACAACTACAAATATTATTTATCGTCGATATCGTGATTATGTTTTAATACCTATAATCAATAGATTTATACCATTAATGATTATATTTGTGTTCGGTTTGTTAGCTTATAATAATATTCAACAACTTGCATATCGTACAGTTCCAATTATCCGACGAGAATTAGACAAACAATTAACAACAATGGTTTTAGTACAAGGTGTTTTCACTCTGTTATCAATTCTACCATATTTTATCATTTATTCAATTTCTTCATATACAAATCTAACTAATAATCCAACTAATGCAGCAATATTAACTTTAGCCAATGAATTTGGCACAAATTTATATTTTCTTTATTTTGCCGTAAGTCTATTTTTTTAGAGAATAATATTTGAATCCAATATTCTTCTTCTGTTTTGTTTTTTCATAGAGCCCATTTTATATTTATTTGTTTATATCAGAACGATTTCGTCGACAATTTCTCTATGTTATCAATCGTATTCTTCGAAATCAATGTATACGACGAACAAGAATCATCGAAAATCAAGTTATGCCAGAAAGTCCCGCTACGATTGATTGATTGAAAAAAAATTAAGTTCAATAATACTGATTTTATCGGTTGCATTCAATTGTACTTGATAATTTTCAATAGGAACAATAAATGAGTTTAAATCAGCATTATTATCGAAAGTATATACTGTTGCATTGGAAGCATTATTGTAATTTGTTAATATTGTTAAAATAACTTGTTGAGATGGTGGATACAAATCTGTCTTAGTTACTACATCCCAACTGGCCACTTCTAACCAGAATATTAGATAAAAAGTACCGGTACGCTTTTGTAAAAGCATATGTCGAATATTGTTGATATTGCCATCGAAAGCATAATTTAATGAATTAGGTTTAAAATCAGGTCCTCTATCACTAAGTAATGCGATTAACGTTTTCACAGCTCGAAATGCTGGCTTTTCAGTAACATTAAGACGTAAGAAACCAAAAAGTCCTTCTCTGCCTTGTTTATCTTCATCGACTAATTCATATTGACAAGTACGTACAACTCCACGTCGAAATAATTCAGCATACAAACGAATCATATATTTGCCTTCGGCTTCTTCTGATACGCCACGATCTGGAATGTAATTTGTATAGCCACCTTCCGTAGCATGAATGGCTTTACGCGATGGTGACTGATGTCTTGCTATAAAATTAAAATACCATGTAAGACCAGCATGACCTGTATCATTGATATTACTGAAACCAGGCCAATACGTTTGATAGATATGCAAATTTGGATGATCAATATATGGATCTAAATCACCCACAGCTTCGGATGTTTCTCTTGCCGTTAATGAAGGTCCAATAACCGGAAAATTCTTTAGTGTTTCGTCAGCTTTGACTAATGTATAAAGAATTTGAGTATAATTTCGAATTCTTGCTATCCAATCGACATCAGGACCATGTGAACTATCGTATTCATTTGGACCTTCGATTGTAATTACTGCTGGTAGAACATGAGCTTTCATTTGATTGATTTCTTCTTGAATATTGGATAGATTCAATGGTGGTCGTGGACCCGATGGTCCACGTCCGAATAATACGTTTATTTTTATTCCAAAATTGTTATACAGATCCATCACTGCAGGATAAGTTTCCAAGAATGTTTCATCTCGAATATAACGAATACCGGATTCACCTAATTTAATACGTAACGCCGTATAATTCGTAATATATCTTGTACCATGAGCCCAATGTGTATTCACACAAATACTGTCAACAAATGAATCAACAGGATAAGCTGGTATTGCTTGTCCTTTAATAAATGTGACGAGAATTAGAATCGGAAAATATTTATAACACATGTTGAGTTTCTTTAACTAAATAATCATGAGTAGAATGCAATAGGTTTTTATTATTTTTTATTCATGTGAAAATATATGCATCTGTTTTCTTTTCTAAATCAGAATTGTAAAGAAAACCTTGTCATATGGCGTTTGATTGCCTCCTTCAAATAGAACACCAACTGATTGATCATTGAGTATAGTTAAAGCTGAATATGCCGATGGTCCTGGCCAGATTGTTTTCTTAAATGACCATTGATTTCCATGATCTGTACTGATATATAGTGAAAGATTTGTACGTTGTGATAATTCAGATAAGCCTGTATACAATAATTGATTTGTCTTTGGATGAAAGATAGTTGAACTTTCACATCCATGTAATGGTTGAATCAGTGTATTTAAAACATTAACTTTACTAAAAGTAATACCACCATCATAACTATAAGATCCAATTCGAACTGTATCACGTGAACGAGAATTTATAAATATCGAATTATTATTTGGCAATAATTCGACTGCTTGAGCTTCATTTGGAAATAAATTGCCAAGTTTAAATTCTCCTCCTAGATACCATTTATCAATCTGACCATTGTGATCATTTAACATGGTATAACCAATTGAAAATGCTCCACCTTCCGATGTATTCAATGCATAATGAGATGGAATTAGTATACGATTGGATTGAAGCAAAATACTGCTTGGTGGCCCTAAAGAAATTGCTTGCCATTCAGGTTTAGTTACATTTGGAATTATTTCTGGTTTTGCAAATGTTAAACCATCATCATCAGAATAAGATTGCAGAATATGACCATGTTGACAAAATGGAAGTAATATTCGTTGATTATATTTTAATTGTACAGGCACAATATTTCTTATTCCATTGTGTGCACTCTTTGTAGAATTATCTGGAAGAAATATTCGTAATTTTGACCATGTACGTCCATTGTCAGTACTTCGTTTATAAACAAGATCATGCTGTGTAGCATCAGCACAATTAAACATTCGTCCTTCACCAAATGCTATTAAAGTACCTTTCGATGTTGTTAAAATCGATGGAATTCGAACACAAAAATAACCTTCTTCACCACTTTGAAATACAACACTATAATTAGCATTTGCTGTAAACGCTAATCTAATATTTAGAAATATCAAAACTACAATTCCAAATAACGACATTTGCAAGACTCCCAATTCTAACTAACTAACTGATAAAATACACCTTATCATCTTATATATGTATATGAAATGACCTTCTGTACTTATCTTTATCTATTCTGGATAATATTACTTCTCTTACACTATACAGGAGTAAAATTATGATTCATTTTTTTGTCTGTTCAGTAGTGTCTTATTTGAAACTTGAATTCAAATTTCAAACTTCAAATTTCAAATTACTATTCCCAAATTTGAGGGTGAAGGCGGACTTATGTACACGGTAGTAGTAATTTAAATTTTGAAATTTGAAGTTTGAAATTTGAATTCAAGTTTCAAATAAAACACTACTATTATTAAAAAAAAAAAGGCACTCGAGTATCATGAACGTGCCTTAGATATTCATCAGCATTCGTTACCATCCAATCACCCAGATAACATATTCTGATGCATATGAGAACTGTTTTATTTTATGTAACGAATATCTGATAGATATTTGACTAATGATTGGATTGATAATTTAGCTGCACGATATTTTTATCATTTTTAACATTACATTTAAATAGAAAGTTTGTTATTTCGGAAGTTGTTGTGTGAATTTTTATTCAATTTTTTATACATATAGCATTAAATCTTCTGAAGTTGTAGAAAAGGAACATAGAATGCAGTCAAGATTGAAAGAGAGAAAGAAGAGTTAATCAAGCATTATGAAGAAAATGTTTATAATTTAATTGATCCTCAAGTATTCTATATACAGTAACGAATAATAAATCTTCTAGTATAGGAATAGATCGATTTTAAATTGATGTGAAAAATGTTTATTGGATTAAAATGAAGAAACTAAAGCTATAAAAAAAATAATATAAGTAGTGAAAAAATATGTTAATAATTCAAAAAAGTAATCATAAATGGTTAAGGAAATGGAAGAAAAATAATAAATTTTATATTATTCATTGATAAGAAAATTCGATCGTCATTGATTGAGTCGATCCAAAGCAGCTATTACCCGTCATCAATCCAATTTCACCAAAATTTGTAGTACCATGACATGGTCGTATGGTATATTCTGAAGTACAAGTACACAATCCAGTACTACTAGAACCTATACTCAATTCAATCCCATTACCACATTGACCAACTCTATAATATGGACCGCTACCGAAGTAGTGAAAATTACTAGACGTTGATGTACGTAAGGAATTAGTAATACTCGATATAATATTAGTATCCGTAATAGTAATTCCTGTTGGATTGCGTGAGCCATAAATCTTCATTGAAGTATATTGACGATTTACTAATTGAGATGTAAATTTTTTCCATGATGTACATTGATTAGTTGGAACAACACCAGCCGTAAAATTTTCAGAATATTTGATAACAGCGTCTGCAGCTAGACAACACAAAAGAATGCCAGATATAGTTCCGGATATTTCAATCATACGTATATGACTTACCCACATATGGTACAATATTCACTGTATAATCATGTGTTTCTCCTGATGGGTTCGATGGGGCACATGAAGCACCCGACATACTACTTGCAAAAATGACTACTCTCATTCGATGAACACCAATCGTTGCTGTACTAGGCATAGTAAACCCCGTTTCTTGCGCCACGGCTGCAGTGAGACTACCCGTCCATACTTGTTCATTAGCACTAGTAGTGAAACTAAAATCGTCATTAAAATCGATCCATATGGAACCATATAGATTGGAAGCTGGAGTCGAAATAATAAAAGGACAATACACGCCGGCAAATAAGCTGACTGTCTCTCCGGTACGATTATCATAACCATTTGTCGCACAGCCTGTTGCTGTATCATAAATTTGAGTGCCATACTCACCATCCAGTATAAAAGTATCTATCATATTTCCACTACTACAACTGTATACATTGGGTAAACAATATGCAGTTCCATAAACAATAGTGACTACAGTTGATATTACATTTGTTGATGTTGAACCTTGTATAATAATACGACATCGGTAGTCAGTTGAACTTGTTTGAGTTGTTATAGTGGCTGATGCACTTGCACTTTGTGAACCAAAATTAGACCAATTATTCGTACCCGCCGGAGATGATTCCCATTGATAAATCACATTGGAACTGCTATATATGTTATTACTGAGAGATAAAGTAACACTAGCAGATGGACAGGTACAAAATGCTGGTGAAGAGCTAATAGCCACCGGTTTCGATAATGTTGTAGTTGTAGTTAGTGTTGTTGTATCCGAAGTACGTGTCAAAATTAAAGCCAATGGAATAGCAATGGCCGCACAAATAACAATAGCAATGCCAACAGCAATAACAACAATAAGTACTTTTATTAAAACATTACTGCTAGCTCTAAAAGAATAATATGTATTTTATACGTATATTGTATCAAAGACAAATCTTACACTGATGATGAAGCAGCCTCGGGTATCTGTTTCATATTACTCTTGACATATTGAGGCTAAAATTCATTATAATTAGTCAAAATTTCGATTAGATACAATGACTTACTTCTTGCCTAACCGTTCGACCTGATTCCATATTTGATGGCGACACTTTTGAAGTTCTTTGATTCGAAACAGGATTTGATGCAGCTTCTTGATCCCACATGGACATGAATTTGAACAAACAGCAAACACAAAAATAATAATGATAATAATGGTTAATGTCAACGTTTTTATATGCATCAGAATTGTTAAGTGTTTGTCCTTTTTTCTTTTATTTTTTTCATTCTAATTCTGCTTCGTAATCAAGTGAGGTAAGCATGTCAAAATGATAGTTTTCAAAATAGATTGAGAAAGAGAGAGAACGAATCATGATTAAGCAAAATTGTTCGCTGAAAAAGAGAATAGGACAAATAATGTCAAATGTCTGAGTAATATTTACAATCAATTTACGTGGAGCTATTTCAGATGTTATTATTATTATTTCGATTTTTAAAAGCTCAATCTATCTTGAAGGTGTTGAGTCTGTTTATTCACATTACGAAAAGGTAATCAATCGTTGACACTCTCATCCTCGATTGGTTCTGCTTTTATTTCTTCGAATACATGTCGAAGAAACGTGTAAGCTAATTGATAAATCCCTAGTGTTGTTTCTTCTCTTGGTCCAGCAACATTTAAAATTTCAATATGATGTTCTTCAATCCATTGTATAACTTTTTTTCCATTGATATTATTATCTGTTTCATATAAACTAATGACCAATAAAGGTCTCTTATACTTCTTGGCCAAGTGAATTGTTAATTTAGTTCCTCGACCGATATTGGTTTCATCTCCATAAATAAGAATTAAAGTTCCTTGTGAATCTCTGACGTTGAATTCAGTTCTCTGTGGATATCGAGCAGATGATGTTTCTACTAAATTCGAATATTTTACTGGATCGATCATTCCATCTTCTGCTCTTCGTCCTCGAGGACACCATCCACCATATTCATAATTTAGTTCAATAGCAACATCTAATGCTGATCGATCAACACCAGTTTGTCCACCAGTAACAATCTTTTTCAACATTTTGTTTTTATGACGAAAGATTGTTAGTAAACTATGGATATACTTCTGTTTTGATCTGACTGTTCATGACATCTATTGACACGACACTTGAACTCTCTCAATATTAAAATTACTAATCCTTCTACTTTTCACACATCTATCTTCTTTTGGAACTCTTGTATTATTCGTTTTGACAGTATTTGAATACGATACAAAATATTTAAAATTAATTCAATGGATTACGCATATGTTCTTTTTTTTTTTATACGGTTAACTGAAGCTACACACACATCGAGCTACACACACAAAATGGCCATATATACGTATATACTAGTGTTCCTCAAAAATGAACATCAGTCCGACAGGGGGCGCTTTAAACAGACGCTTTTTGAATAATTCACAATTGTATATTATGCTGATATGATATCAATATGATAGGATTTCTTAGATACGATGTTGTGGAAGCAACCAAATCGAATTACAAGTCTCCTTATATGACAAATATTTAGCTTTCACATATCTTTGTAGGAAACCAAGAAAAGTTTTTATTAGAAAATCATGATGAATTTGAGTATACAAAGAATTAGAAAAGTAAAATTCAACAATAAAAGTCATAAAAAAATAGAATTTCAGTGTACAAATACGAACTATTAAAAAATCACTCCGCTTTATCAATATGTCAAAGCATGAATGATAATCAATCCTTTTTGATAGATAAAGATACGATCTTTCCACTGATTAATTTCTATTAAAAAGCATATGTATAAGCACCACAATTAAAAAAGAAAATACACTTACACCACTTGACTTGCTGAACAACTGTATCGGAATTGGAGCTTTGAAAGAAACGGGATTTTTGACGTTCTCAATCGATTGTTGAGTATGATGATTATCATCCTACATTTAAAAAATAAAGTCAATCAATTCCGCAATATGATGTTACTTGGTCAGTTGTTGGTAACACCGATGATAGTATGACATTCGATGAGATGGGTTCGTCAGCAACTATGTTATTCGTCAATAGTTCCTAACAAACATTAGAATATTTTGAATAACATCTTTTTGGTTCTTACTTTTTGAAAAAAAATTATTATTGATCGAGCAGTATCAAATAGATCTCGAGTTAGATCATCAGTTGCAGGAATTGTAGTATTGTAATCATTCGAACAATACATAATATTTTCTCGAAGTTTTAAAACCGATAAGGAGTTGAATGAATCAAGGCAGAGAATCGACAATGGTTTATACACATAGATGTTTGTTGAATATTGATTGTTAAACTTGAAACACATATCTTTGACTACTTCTTTGGACGTACGCGTTGTATGATACATAAGTATTGATGGATATTGATGATGAATTTGTTCATGCACCGGCAAAATAACTTCATCATAGTTTTTATCGCAAACAGAACATTGATAACATAATGAACTTTTCAAATTTATTGGTATACCAATAAGCGGTTGTTGCTGTTGACTCTCTTCATAAATACATATGCAATGATGCCGTTCAGATAATGAATCGGGTGAGCGTTCACATTTTGTACAAATACGATAATTGGTGAACCTTGATGATAAGACCAAATGTAGACTATCTAACGTTGAATCATTTTCAATTTTTTTAATCGCATCAACTAATGTATATGCTTTAAAATCATCTTGATTCATATTTGAAATATCAACTGAACACGATGCAGAAATTGCTCGAACGAAATTTGCATTAATAACAGAAACACGTTCGAAGATCATTATTCGACTTTGTGCCAAAAGGTCATGAAGTTTCTTTCCGTCTCCAATATTTTTATTGGAAGTACTGACTTGCCATTGTTTTTTAATCTTAGTTCCTACTACTAACTTATTATGACTATTGGAAATAATTGAAACAAATGATATAAGATCATATATAAATGCGGAAGTACAGCCAATGTTATACTTGGATAGATATTGTTGAAAATTAATGATATTTGGTGTTCTATATAAAGAAGTTGTTGTATTAGCATCACGATGAATGTTGACAATAATCACTGGTGGACCTTAAATAAATAATTCAAAACAAAGTGAAATGATTTTAAAATTAATCAGCTCATTTAAATGTTCGAAATAGAACAAAAATCTTGAATCTGCACTTTATTGAATTTGAGAAATAATTCTTGAAATTTCTAACTCTTCCGAAAGTAAATAAACGAAATGGCTACCTACATTATACATGTTCTGTCTTATATTGAACTGGATTCATTAATCAAGCATGTTTAAAAACACTCAAGCAGTCAAAAACAAAAGTGCTCTTACATTCAAGAAGTTTAATATTTAAAGACATAATTGATGCACATTTTAAACATTTATGATCGGTCATGGTAACACCGTTGAAAAAATATTTCAATTGTCTTTCAAGATGCAAATGATTGTCAGTTACGTTGATTGTAATATGATTCAAATTAACATGACTCATGATAGTAGATTTACATGAAGGACAATGATACGTTTTTAATGCAGCTATTGAATGATCAATGACCGGAATAAGAATATTTTGCAATATGAAATTGGTTTGTTCGATTTCGTCAGTTGGGACATTTTTTGGCAGAGTAAAAGTCGTATTCAGTAGTTTTTTCTGTTCATCATTTGTCTTTTTCGGTGGTTTAATGCGTCTATTGCAAGAAATCCATTTATCGAGAAACGTCAGTATTTGATCAACTAATGGTAATGACGTTGTTGCTAATGACAATCGACATTCACGAACATATTGAATAGATAATAATACTCCTATACAAACATTTAACCAATGCGCAATTGGTAAAGTCGGTATTAAAACATTTTGATTAACTATTGACGTAGTTAGATAAGCAGAAGATTGTGTAAGATGATCAATAGTATCATCCGTTGGTTTTTTAGAATAATGTCCATGGCCTCGATGGTTTTTACTTTGCCAATTATCTTGAACACCTTTGAGTTCTTGTTGAGAAACAGCCGAAGAATTCTTTTTGTTTAATGATGCCATATATGAAATACTAAAACTTTCAACCATGCGATTCATATCTTCAATTAATATTTGCAAAACTGCATCAGCTCGTGTTAAAGTAGATGTACCTAGAAAATAAATGGAATTTGTACTCTGTGAAAGAATAAGAATGAATTGATGAGCATGTCTCATGCTTCTTTCTCACTTCTATATAAATTCTATGAGAATAGATTTCATACCTAATTGATTACGTTTAACAATACACATGCGACGTTCCGATATTGCATTAGTTCTTTGATCATGAGTAGTTAAAATCAATTTATCAAATGCCTTTACTGATGCCTTTATATGACGAGATAGATTACCTAGTAAGATAATACGAACTCATATAAATAATTAGTAATAGGAAAATTTTGATATTTACCAACTAACAGGTTAGACCATATTGGGATCGTAGGTAGAACTGATTTCAATAGACCAGCGAGCCATAATTGCCCAGCTTTCGTTGTTTGATCAGTTGTTGAAGATGTTTCAGTGTTTCGTTTAGCGTTATTAAAATAACATTCATTATATATTTCTTGTAGATCGTGTTTAAAGTTGCTGTCGATTTCGTTCAACAACTGTTCTTCATCAATAGTCTACAAAAGATTTGTGTATTTATTAATGTAAAATGTGTTGTATGCTCATACCGATTTATTATTCGACAATTGTTGATCTTTCTTTCGTCTTGTTGCCAGTTTTTTAGCCTTTATACTACGATTTAAATCCAATTCAACATTGTCGAAAATTTCCTTATTAATATCATCGTGATGATATTTGAAAGGATCATTGTCATCAGACTTTGTTTTTTCGTTTTCAGCTCGTAATTGATCAATTATTGTTTTTATATTTTCAATTTTTTCGATTTTACGAATACGTTCCATCAGAATAGAATATGTAGATTTAAATTCTACAGTTTCACAAAATTGCCAATTCAAGAAGACATCACAAATCAATCGCCAATTATTCTTCATTTCATGCCATGAATCTGTATTTACTAACAATGCTATACACCACATACCTAACTCACGATATTTATCAGGTAGATACTTGTTGACTCGTTTTCTCATATCCTACAATAAAAGTCAAGAATACATGAAAGTTAAATTAAAAAGTCTTTTCACTTACCATCATGAAATGCGCTAAACACGCATGTATATTAGTCTTTCTTAAATCATCGTTCACAGCTCGATGATTTACAATACGATATGCACGTGACAAAAACTCATTGTAATCTTCATTGTTAAAAACACGTAATGCAGCTTGAAGAAAAACTTGAGCTCGATCGGATAACAATAACGCAGGACGTGGAAACGCATCCTTTTTATGAGGAAATATCTACGATAGAGAAAACAAATATGAATACCGGTGTTTATCTACGATCACTCACGTATTTATGCCATGTTTTAAGCAATAATAACCACTCTGTAATAGCATGAAGGGATTGATTTTCCGATAGCATAAATGTTAATGGTACTAATGTATCTTCATCGACGATATCTGGATGCGACATTGTTAATTCATAATATAAACACTGTTTTGTAGATAACTCTTTATTTTTAATTACTCCACCAGTAGCATCCCATGATAAGACGCATTCTGGACGAGAAACAAGGGCATCATACAAACGAATCGATGCTTCTGTAAAGATGACAACTTGTAAAGACGGTCTTATTTCGAGTTTTTGAATGGCACCTTTTAAAATTCCATTAGAATTAATTGCCATTGCTAATTGATCGGATAATTTTTCTAAACTAATATTTAATTCTGGAGCAAGCCGAGTTTCAGCCATCGCTTCAGCTTTGGCTTTTGTGAAAACACCTCGACTATTTCCAGTTTTATCATGATTGAAACCTTCTTTTTCTTCTGGTGTTCGCTTTCCAGCATATTGTGCATGAACTCGATAAACTGATGCTCCTGATAATAGAACTGTCTGGACTTTACCACGAACCGGGTTTCGAAGAAAACGACTGTATCGGTAATTAGCTTCATGATAAATATGTGAATTCATTGCATTGATAAAAAATAAACCATTATTCAAAACATAAACATTACAACGGAAATGACATCCTTTTCCTTTTCCTCGACATGTAAACATACATTTCAATAAAAGTGATGTTGGTGCTGATCTATTTTTGCCGAAATAGCGAGATCGCACACAAAAAGCACACGCCGAATTATAACGTTTTAAATTTGATTCGATTATATAATAATATTCGACATTGACTCGTTTCTTTTCAATATTATCATTACTGTTTTCATTTGATGATGGATCAGCATCTAAACCAATTCTCTTCATTTTTCGATTATGCATTTTTTCTATTTCATCATCACGAATTTTCTTCAATTTTACTAATTGCTGTGGTTGCAATCGAGATTGATGAGTTCGAGGAAGAATCTTGTCGTAAACCTGCTCGATGGCAACACCCGAAGCTATTGAAGCAAGAGTTTTCGATGCAGCAACTTCTAAAATAGAATTTATAAGTTGTATAAAAATGTATGCATTAAGTAGGAAGATATCCTGATAACACAAGTGAAGATAGTATTGCTCAAAGTAACAGTGTAATTATATTTGGAAAGACTCAATTTAATTTTGAAAGTTCTTTTGAACTGAAACAGAATTCTTGGTTACCATTAATGGTAAAGTTTTATTCATGAAAATACTTGCTTCTTTATACTCATTGATAATTCATTTCATTATTCTAAGTATTTGTGTGCATATAATGTATGAATTTATTATACTAACCGTCATTTATTTGATCGTTGACAGATACTTCATGAATTGAATCGTCGGAAACATCACTTGCATCAGAAAAATATGTTACATGTGTAGCTACACGCTTTGCTAAATATACAACAATAAATGCTTTAAAGATTACACAAAAATAAATCGAACAGTAAAATCTATTTACCTTTTTCGTGGTCATGTGAACGAGAATCAATAGTTTTACGTTTTAAAATTTTTTGTTTTTTAGAACACGCAGTTCCAATTGTTATCGTACTTCTGGTTTCACCTGGAGCAGGTGAATCGACAGTCATGCTTCGTTTTTGAAAAGAAGACTTTTTTATCTTTATAGATATTTGTCGATCTTCATCGCTTTCTGTGTTACTCTCACAATCATTGTTCATTTCTGAATTAATTTAAAACTAGTTTAAAATAAAAACGAGCAGAATTTACCATGACTAGATATTGGTGCAATCGAAGTTGTACTTAGTTGATTAATTGATGTTGAATGTGTTGCATTCTAAAACATTATACATTTACACGTTTGTTTATCCACATCATAACATACTGATACGTTCGGCATAGAAATGGGAGAAGAAATATTTTCAATATTTTCAGTTGACGTAGATTTTGAAACAAGTTGTTCCATTGACAAATACTCATTGCATAATGATTTCGGAACTTTAGCATAAAACAACATAGTAGCATTTGGATTATGCAATACTTCATTCAATTCAATTTCTTTACAATGTTTATCACTGGCAAGAAACCATTTATCATTCAAACATCGTATGTATGAATAATAATGACCAGATTGAGTAGTATTACCGATATGACTAATGACAGCATATAATCTATACAAACTACTCGAAGATTTGTATGATCGATTTTCGTCATTCGAAATAGTAGAATGCATCATATAAGGAGACAAATTCAAATATTCATTATATTCGACATTATGTTTTAATTTCGTCGAGGAATTTAACGAGTATATATATCTTTTTAAATTGATAACGAATACTACTGGCAGTTCTGTTAAATTAATACATTGGCATTTACTAACTATTTCATTGCAAGTCTCACAGTTCGCGTTAACTGGTATTTGTTTGAAAAAGTTCGTAAGTGCATCAGCTAAATAACTGCACATATATATTGGAGTATTGAGTAATAATTCAGTTTCTCGCTTTTCGAATACGTTGGAGCATAACGTACAAGTTGAACTTGAAACGAAACCTATCCGAAAAATTTGATCGATGATTGTTAATGACGAAGGTTCCAGAGACGATGTTGCAAAATGTGATGGCAAACATTGCATTATATGATCTAATAAATATACCAAAAACTCACTTACATCCTGTTGAGTATGAGATGTTAATGAAGGTGACATGAGATGAACATTGTTTTTTATACGAGCATTTGATGGAATGTTTGAAAGGTTGAATTTTTCAGGATGTTTGCCTGTAAACGAACGAACCGAAGAAACCACTTTGGTTACTTCACAAAGTGAACAAAATTCATCTTGAATTGATAACGAACCTATAATACAAGAAAACAAACCCAAGTAAACTTAAATTTTGTTCACGATCGAAAACGAGAGAACCTGTACATGTTAATAGACTTCCTGTATAATAACTAGTTACTTACACGTGTTCAATGCATCAATATGATCGAATAACCATTGAACTAAGGGTGGTGTATTAGCTAAACATTGTAAAGCTGCGTTTACATAACATGTTACACCATCTTCGTTTTGTAAGCCGATCGGTTGTTCCGTTAATAAACTCCAATTCATAATGGGTTTATAGATAGGAAGAGTAGATTGAGATTGAACATAAATGTGATCATGTTCAATATTTTGAACAAACAAATTATTAGACAATGAACTGACATTCATAATTTCGATGCTTGGATTACATGTAGAAATTTCAACAACATAATTACATCGAAGAGAATCATTGACTGTATCTATTTTTTAAAATAGCAATAGAATTAAATAACATTTCAAGAACATATGCGTTATTCTTACTTGTGGAAGTTCGATGCTCTATGTGAAACGATGATCTTTGTATAGAAATTGATTCTTTGCTATCCATTTGTTCTTCAATTGACTCTTCTTGCCCACCTTGATTTTTAATCGAGTTTTCTTGATCATTTTGATTTAGAATTAATTGTTCTTGATTACTTTCTTCTTGCATTGATTTGGTTTGACCACAGTAATTGAGAGCTAATTCGAGTTGACTGCGATCCAACGGAACTGTCACTTCGTGTGTAGCTGTAATAGATACTGGCGATGCTGGATCGTTATCATGTGCTAAAAGAACAGATGCTAAAATGAATAAATTAATAATTAAATTTCAATATTTACAATGTTGTGATTCTTCGTCTGAAGATGTATCAGTTACTGATGTCGAACTCAGTAAACGTCGATAATATGCCATTTCATTTAACATTCGTAAACCATTTACTGACAAATATTTTTTTCGAACTTTTGGAATAATAATTTTATCAAAGTATGCATCCGGATTAATATCATATGTAAGTAAACGTTGGTAAAAAGTCAAGGTATGCTCATCTGGTATGAGTCGAATAAATCCTTGTGGTTCTATGTCTTCACAATCTTTGAATAAATCATCGGTGAAAACAAATAAACATTCATCAACAAGTAAATTTATTGCATCGTTGTCATATTCTCCTAACAGTTCATAAACTGAAAAGACGCCAAGTTTGCTTTTCAACAGTTTCTTGGCGGTCTCGAAGACTTTTCGCTCATAACTAGTTGGAGCACGTTTTGTATTTGAAAAAAGTGTTTGTAGATCATCCAAAACTCTGTCCATTTCGTCTCCATCGATTTCTTCTTCATTATTTGAGTCCCTGAAAAATTTTCAACGAATATAGATAGTAACATTAGCAACAAATTGTAAAGCAGTTCATCGTTCTTTTTCTTCTGCAAGTGTTCCCTCGATGAGGTGAAAAGATTAACGTGTTTTACAATAAATCATATGTAGATGGAATCAATTTTAACACTTACATCGTTTCAGATCAGAAAATGTTTTTTTTTATAACTAAATAGTCACGTGCAACGAGACGATGTTTATATATCTCGCATGGCACGAACATGCACATTGACTAAGAGAAAATTGACAAACCCACGTGTTCTCTCTTGCGCACATTATCAATAGAGATGTTCGTCGACTTTTTATATTTTATTAAGCTTAAACAAGACAGATCAGTCTATGAATTCATAATGCCACGTGCGAAAAGTCGACGTCTTTTCTGCTGAAATTATCTTTTTGAACAAAAAAAGAATTCAGTAGTTCAATACAAATATTTGAAAATCATCTTTAATAGTCTATAATGAATGATAATTTGACTTGACGTGAACTCAGATAATTGATAGCTATAACAACTGACGTACTTTGAGTTATTCATTTGGTTTTCACATTCTCATGTCAATAAAGACCATATCATACATTGGTGATGCATACCAGTTCTCAAATTTGTATATAATCATTTAAATATCGTGACTAACATTGCCGTCTTTCAACTTGCCGCAATAATAAGCATTTTCTTGTCCAAGTTTCGTATCAAAATTACACAAAAAGTCAGATTATCCTCTCAATGGTCGTTGTTTCGTAGACTTTCATCACAAAATAACTTTGTGTCATGCATAAAATATCCTATCAGTCGATGTAGTGCACATTATTGCAAACATATTTGAACGATTTCAAAATATCAATACACTTCAATTAAATAGAGTAAATTGAATGTGAACGGATTCAAAAATGAAATGAGTTTTATCTATTTATATTTTATTCACATTGTAACGGTTCAAACTTTTCCATTCTTTCGTTCGGATTATCGATATATATATATATATTGACCTTTCATGTACTTATCATGACACTATACTTTTTGACTTCTGTACTTACTGCTCCCACATGTATGTTCAACTTGGTTACTGTGGAGATGTACTTTTAACTTAGATTCTAACGAGATTTTTAAATCAATGGAAAATGTAACTTAAATTCTTTTATAAAAATTGTATTTTAGTCTCTCGTATTCTGAATACATTATTGTTTGTGAGTTAGAGTTAGATTGAAAATAAAATAGTTATATATTTCTCTGCTCGAAACTTGAGGTGAATAAATCAGAAAGGAAGCAAACAACCTTTTTTTATTTAAAAGAAATCAAATTACAAGCATCAATGCATGTAGTTTTTCAAATTTTATCATCTGTTAAAGTGCAAAAAATTGATATTTTATAAGTGATACTATTTACATCGTTCTACACAGATGAGAACAATACTACTCGTATCGACACAAAGATTTTTTTGCAGTACAAAACTGGTCTATGATATTAATTATTATTTCTCAGTTTTGAAATCTTAAAATGCGTTTGTTTTCATAAAATATATATCTACCATATTCAACAAACAGTCTAACTGAAAATCATATTTATATCAATGCAAAATATTGGTTTGAAAAATGATACGGAGTCAACTGTGAAAACTTGATAAAGTAATATATATATACTCTATAAAAAACTGGTCCCTTGAAAATTATGGTTTCATTTGATAATAACTGAAGTAGAAGTTGTTTTACACTCTTTATACAAATTAGCTGTTAAACAAAATTTTTATTTGAACTTGCATTGTATCAGTTTAAGAACTCTTGTTTTTCAAAAATTACAATTCAGAAATATGTTGTGTTTTTTCCTTCAATATAATTGAATTATTTTTCAACGTTAATTATGATGTAAATAAAAATATTCCTCTAAGAAAAAAACAGTGTCGATATAATATAACGAAAATGCGAAGCAAAGTGTACAATATATATACGTCTATACATATACTGTTAGAAAAGAGGACAGGTATAACATGGAACACAATTTGATTGGTTTAAAACTCGAAGCATAAGCTACACACATTTTTGTGTTTGTTGTGTGTGTGTAGCTTCTTTTAACCTTTTGTAACCATCCTACTTACTCTTTCACTTTTCTTTTGAAACCAAATCAAAATAGTTTAACTTTTGTTTTGACGTTGATTTTCAGATGGCAGGCAATTCAAAAGAAAATTTAGCACAATTTGAAAGAGCAAATAACGTTCAAGAAATTAGTTCTGCAGATGAAATCTATTCGTACGATGCTGCTGCTCAGCAAGCTATCTTACACAATCGACCATGGAATCACAAGTTTGTTCATATTTGAGAAAATTTTGTTGTATCGATTCATTTTTTGTTTTTCAAGTCCAAATTATTTCAAACGATGTAAAATTTCGGCATTAGCCCTATTGAAATTAGTTATGCATGCACGTTCCGGTGGTACATTAGAAGTTATGGGAATGTTATTAGGAAAAATCGATGGAGAAAATATGATTGTGATGGATTCATTTGCTTTACCTGTTCAAGGCACAGGTTAGAAAGATATTTTTCTTACTGGAACAAAAAATAAGAAACAATGATTTGAAATGTTTTAGAAACACGTGTCAATGCTCAACAGGAAGCTTATGAATATATGAGTTCGTATACGATTTCAGCCAAAGAAGTCAATCGTCCGGAGAATGTTATCGGTTGGTATCATTCTCATCCAGGCTACGGTTGTTGGCTATCCGGTATTGATGTTGATACACAAATGCAAAATCAACAATATCAAGATCCATTTGTTGCAATTGTCGTACGAGAATTTCGTTTTTCTTGTTTTTTTGATTGATTTTGAGAATGAATGAATGAATTAGGTTGATCCAACTCGAACGATATCCGCTGGTAAAGTTAATATTGGTGCTTTTCGTACGTATCCCAAAGGACACAAAGCTGACAATGAAATTCTCGAATATCAACCGATTCCATTGAATAAAATCGAAGATTTCGGTGTGCATTGTAAACAATATTATCCACTTGAAGTTTCATTTTTTAAATCGACACTTGATAAACGTCTACTCGAACATTTATGGAATCGATATTGGGTTAGCACATTGAGGTTTGTTTTTTGAGTGCGACGAACAGATTTGAATTAATTCGTATGTTTAGTACATCGACATTGTTAACAAATGCGGATTATATTACCGGTCAAATCAATGATGTTGCTGATAAACTCGAACAAGCTGAAAGTCATTTAGGACGTACAAGTTTCTTGCCATTACCCGAACAAGATCGAAAGCAAGATGATAAACTAGCCAAAGCAGCTAAAGATTGGTAAATCAATCATTTCGAATTCATCGAAAACAAAGTTTTCTTTTTTTAGTACAAAAACAGCTGTCGAAGCAGTTAATTCTCTAATGTCACAGCTAATAAAAGAACGGTTATTCAATCAAGTGACATTTAAATAACATAGACTCGATTATTATTATTTTTTCTCTTT
>Ga0209922_101755_pt1 | contig 20144 bp, 15 predicted proteins | sample ThiBiot_500_biof_FD_183946 | JGI IMG/M metagenome (GOLD analysis project Ga0209922, IMG submission 183946) | Wastewater bioreactor microbial communities from Cape Town, South Africa - Thiocy_expt_500_biof (SPAdes) | ecosystem: Engineered > Bioreactor > Thiocyanate-remediating > Anaerobic-Aerobic ...
CGCGGTTGGCCGGCGCCCGCCTGCGTGCGACCCGCGACCGCTACGCAAAGCTCCCCGCGCGGCTGCGACGTCGGCTCGCCGACATCGGCGCGTCGATCGTGGCGCCATTCCGATCGATCGGCGCGGCGCTCATCCTCATGTGGGGCGCCGGGCCCGTCGTGATCGCGGGCTACGTGCTGTGCTTCACGCTGCTCGCGTTCGCGCAGCAGTGGGCGCTCGTGGGTGTGGGACGCGCGATCGGGCCGCAAGACGTGCACCAGTTCTGGGTGCCCGCCTCCGTCGGGGTGGTCGCGATCGTCACCGTGCTGTTCGAGCCGCTCCGGGTCGCCCTGATCGCGGCGACGTACGACCGCACCGTCGGGGCGCTGGAGGACTCGTCAGTCGCCGACGCGGAAACGCACGTCGAGGACGTCGCTCTCGCGACCGACGGAGACGACGACCTCGTAGGGGCCAGCCGCGTCGTCACCGAGGAGGACCGGAGTGACGAGGTCGAACTTCGCCCCGGGGTCTGACGAGCACGACTCCTGCTGTCCCTCGCCTGCCTCCCAGCGCAACATGGAGGAGGCGCTGCGCCAGGTGCGCCCGCTCGCCGATTCGGTGACCACCGCGCCGAAGCAGCTGCTCTTGCCGTCCTCCGTGATCACCGGAATCGTCACGAGCATCGGCCGCGACTGCGCAGGGGCTCCCACCGCCCCCGCGTCGAGAGGCGACAGGGTCACGGGGCCGTACCGGCTCGCCCCCACCGTCACGGTGTCACCGGGTGCGACCGTCTGCACGGGATTTCGCACGAGACCGAACTCGATCGTGTCGAGTGCGAACCACGATGCCGGCACGAGCACCGCCAACGCGATGAGTCCTCCGGCGTTGCGGCGCCACCATCCTCCGCCGCTCACGGGTTCGCCCACGCCACGTCGGGGAGCGCCTGCTCCGCACGGTGCTCGAGCCCCGCGAAGTCGACCGGCACCACGATGACCGAGTCGGCGACCTCACCGCTGAGCGCGAGCCGGAGTGTGCCGTGCGCGGTCGCGACATCGGCCGGCAACTCGAAGACGATCGCCCCGGCGAGCGGATGCTCGAGGAACAGCCCACGCCCCGCGAGACTCGCATCGTCGTCGTAGTCGCCCGGGCGCTCGCTCGCCGAATACGTGTCGTCGCCGATGACGAGATTGGCGACGCTCAGCGCCGCGGGCGATTCGGTGCGCACGGCCCAGGCATCCAGTTCGACGACGAGGAACGTTCCCTCCGCCCACCAGCCACCCGTCGAGACGCGGTCGGCGAGGACGAGCGAGGTCACTTCGATGCCGAGGTTGCGCCCCTCGACCGAGGTGGAAACCGCTGCCGGGACGATGAAGGGATCCTCGAGGCGCCTCTCGCCGTCGGGCGTCGCACCGGAGACGAACCACGCGCACACGAGCATGACGACGGCCACGGCGGCGCCGGTCCAGCCCCTCACTGCGATGCCCCCGCCCCGACATCCTCGATCGTCACCTGGGCGCGCGCGGCCGGCTCGGGGGCCGACCAGTACTCGCCGTGGAACAGCATCTGTCCTTCGAGGAGCTCCGCGTCCTTCAAGAGCACCGTCAGCGTCTGCCCGTCGCGGTACGCGTCGGCGGGGACGACCCAGCTGAATGCCAGCACAGCAGGCACTCGCGGCTGCAGGGTCGGATTGAGTGTCTGGTCGTCTTCGCGGACGATTCCGTCGGCGACGGTGCCCATCCCGTCGATCACGACGTTGCGATGATAGGTGGGCTCGAGAAGGCCCGCGAACATCGATCCCGACGCGGGTGCGTGCCACCGGTTCTCGATCTCGACGAGAAGCACGAGGAGCCTCTCGCCCTTGTCGCGGTCGGGGAAGGCGCCGGCGCCGCGGAGGGAATCGATCAGCACCGCCCGCTGCACCGTGATGTTCAGCTGGGCGCTTTCGTGCACGACACCCGTCGCGATCGTCGGGACCGGTTCGTCGACCGCGGCCACCGCGTTCAGGCCGCCGAACGCGGCCGTCACGACGACGAAGAGGGTCGTTCCGATCGTCGCGAACCATTTGGTCGGAACCCGGTCGCTGGCCTTGCGCAAGCGGGCGAACGGGCCCGAAAGAACGGTCTTGTCGGCGCCGGTCGCGCCGGCGTCTGGGGCGCCGTTCGGGGTGTCCACCCGTTCAGGGTAGCGGTCGAACATCCCCGGGCGGGGGCGGTGTCACCCCGCGAACGCCTCGGCGATCGCATCGCGTACGAGCCGGATGCCCGGTCGCCCGGCGCTCGCGAGGCGCGACGCCGTGAAGATCTCGCGGACGGGGTCTCCCGGCAGTGCGCTCAGCGTCACGGGAGGCCGCCCGCCGGTCCACAGCAGATCCGGGAGGAGCCCGACGGCGTGGCCCGAGGCGATGAGCGAGACATGGGCGCCGAGGTCGGCGAACTCGAACCGCACATCCGGCTCGAACCCCGCCGCGCGGCACTGCTGCACCGCCCACTCCCGGGCTGCCGTACCGGCCGGCTCCATGACCCAGGGTGTCGCCGCCAGATCGTGCAGGCGCGACGGGGCATCCGCCGTCGCGAGGCGCAGCGGATCGGTTCCGAGCACCTGACGGTCGAGCCCGGGATGGTGCGCGCGGGTGAGGCCCGGGTACTGCTCGGCGATCGCGAGGTCGAACCCGCGCGCAGACAGCTCGAACAGCCCCTCCTCGGGAGGGACCTCGGCGAGTTCGACGCGGAGGCCCGGTGCGCGCTCGGCGAGGAGCGTCAGCGCCGCGGGCACGATCGTGCGCGCGGCGGTCTGCAGGACCGCGACCCGCACGGGGGCGATGCCGGGCTGCAGCTCTTCGAGTTCGGCGCGGATGCGTTCGTCGGCGTCGAGGGCCCGGGCGGCGTGGGCCGCGAGTGCCGCGCCGTGCTCCGTGAGCCGTACCCGCCGGCCGTCGGGGACGAGGAGGGGCACTCCCGCCTCCCGCTCCAGCTGGGCGAGCTGCTGCGAGATCGTCGACGGGCTGTAGGCGAGAGCCTCCGCGACGGCCGCCAGTGTGCCGCGCAGGGCGAGCTCGTGAAGGAGGCGCAGGCGGCGCAGTTCGAACACGGGCATCCCCTCTCACGGCAGGTCCCGACGCCCCGACGGCAGGCGGTCATTCATCGAGATTCATGAACGATATCGGTCGGAGATCATCGCTTTTGTCGAATCGTAGTCGTGCCGCATCCTGATCCGATGAAGTCGGTGCAGTCTGGACACGTGACCGAGGAGAACCCCATGTCGCACGATGCCCCCGATGGACTCGTCGCCGAGGCGATCGCTCTCGCCGAGCGCTGGGTCGCCGAATCCGCCGACGTGGCGGTCGACCCGGCCGCCGAGCGACTTGCGGGCGTGCTGAAGGACCCGAACGGGCTGCCCTTCACGATCGGCTTCGTCGACGGCGTCATGCGCCCCGAGTCGCTCGCCGCCGCGGCATCCAACCTGCAGCGGGTCGCCCCGCTCGTGCCGGGCTTCCTGCCGTGGTACCTGCGCGCCGCCGTCCGCACCGGAGGCGCCGTCGCCCCCGTGCTGCCCGCACCGACCGTGCCGATCGCGCGCCGTGTGCTGCGCGAGATGGTCGGGCACCTCGTCGTCGACGCGCGCCCCGACAAGCTCGGTCCGGCGCTCGCGACCCTCCGCGAATCCGGCGCCCGCCTCAACCTCAACCTGCTCGGCGAGGCCGTGCTGGGGGAGCGCGAGGCGCTCCGCCGCCTCGAAGGCATCCACGACCTCATCCGCCGCCCGGACGTCGACTATGTGTCGGTGAAGGTCTCGGCGATCGCGAGCCACATCTCGATGTGGGCGTTCGACGAGACCGTCGACCAGGTCGTCGCGCGGCTCCTGCCCCTCTATCTCACGGCGGCAGGGCACGGCGCGGGTGGTGCCGGCGCGACGACGGCACCGACGTTCATCAACCTCGACATGGAGGAGTACCGCGACCTCGACCTCACGATCGCGGTCTTCACGCGGCTGCTGGAGGACCCGCGGCTGACGAATCTCGAAGCCGGCATCGTGCTGCAGGCCTACCTTCCCGACGCGCTGCCCGCGCTGCAGCAGCTCACGGCGTGGGCGAGCGCGCGCGTGGATGCCGGGGGCGCGCGCATCAAGGTGCGTCTCGTCAAGGGTGCGAACCTCGCGATGGAGCGCGTCGACGCGGTCATGCACGGCTGGGAGCTCGCGACCCACGCCTCCAAGCTCGACTCCGACGCCTCCTACCTGCGCTGCCTCGACGAGGCGCTACGCCCCGAGCACACGCGGGCGGTGCGGATCGGCGTCGCGGGCCACAACCTGTTCGACATCGCGTACGCCTGGCTGCTCGCGGGGGAGCGGGGCCTCCGCACCCCGGCGGATGCCGGTGCCGCGGCCGACCTCGAGTTCGAGATGCTGCTCGGGATGGCCCAGGGACAGGTCGCGGCGGTGACGCGCGAGGTCGGGCATGTCCTCCTCTACGTGCCGGTCGTCCGGCCCGACGAGTTCGATGTCGCGATCAGCTATCTCGTGCGGCGGCTCGAGGAGAACGCGTCGAGCGAGAACTTCCTCTCGGCCGTGTTCGAGCTCTCGACCCACCCCGCGATGTTCGCCCGGGAGCGCGACCGGTTCGTGGCATCCGTCGCCCGCGCCGTCGACCCTGCGCTCCCCGTCGGCGCGAACCGGCGGCAGGACCGCGCGCGCGCCGCGGGAACGCCCGAAGAGCCCACGCGCCGCGGGTCGGCGATCCTCATGCGCGATGCGGCGCCCGCCGACGATGCGCTGACGCAGGCGGTCGCCGACATCGCGCGCGGCGGCGACGACACGGCCGCCGTCGCGGTGTTCGGAGATGTCGTGGAGACCGCCGTGTTCGCGGCGCGCGAGGCGAGGCCCGCCGCGGGCGCGCTGGGCTTCCGGAACGCGCCGGACTCCGACCCCGCACTCCCCGCGAACCGGGAGTGGGCGGCCGGCATCCTCGCGCGGGTCGAGACGTCGGCCGCAGGGGATGCGACCATCACCGCGGCGCGCATCGACACGGAGGACGCCCTCGAAGACACGGTGGCCCGGGTGCGCCGCGCCGCCGAGGCGTGGGGCGCGCGCCCGGCCGTCGAGCGCGCCGCCGTGCTCACGGGCGCCGCGCGCGCCCTCGAAGCCCGCCGCGGGGCCCTCATCGAAGTCGCGGCCTCCGAGACCGGCAAGGTCTTCGCCGAGGCGGACGTCGAGATCAGCGAGGCCGTCGACTTCGCGAACTACTACGCCGCGACCGCCCGCGAGCTCGACCGCGTGCCGGGCGCCGTGTTCGTGCCGTCCCGGTTGACGGTCGTGACCCCGCCGTGGAACTTCCCCATCGCGATCCCTGCGGGCGGGGTGCTTGCCGCTCTGGCGGCCGGGTCCGGCGTCGTGTTCAAGCCCGCACCGCAGGCCCGTCGCTGCGCGGCGGTCGTCGCGGAGGCGCTGTGGGAGGCGTTCGACGACGCCGGCATCCCGCGTGATCTCCTCGCGCTCGTGGACATCGACGAGGGCGGCCTCGGGCGGCAGCTCATCTCGCACGCGGGCGTCGACCGGGTCATCCTCACGGGGTCGTGGGAGACGGCGGCTCTCTTCCGCTCGTGGCGGCCGGAGCTCCCGCTGCTCGCCGAGACGAGCGGCAAGAACGCGATGATCGTCATGCCCTCCGCCGACCTCGACCTCGCGGCATCCGACCTCGTGAAGAGCGCGTTCGGGCACGCCGGGCAGAAGTGCTCCGCCGCATCTCTCGCGATCCTCGTCGGTCCCGTCGCCCGGTCGGAGCGTTTCGCCCGTCAGCTGGTGGATGCCACCGAGTCGCTCCGCGTCGGGGTGCCGTCCGATCCGCGCAGCGAGGTCGGTCCCGTCGTCGAGGCGCCGCGCGGCAAGCTCGAATGGGCCCTCACGACGCTCGAAGACGGCGAGCAGTGGCTCGTCGAGCCGCGCCGGGTCACGGATGCCCCGCCGGAGTACGCCGGCCGGCTGTGGCGTCCGGGCATCCGCGTCGGCGTGCGGCGCGGATCCCGCACGCACCTCGAGGAGTTCTTCGGACCGATGCTGGGCGTCATACACGCGGGCTCGCTCGCCGAGGCGATCGAGCTTCAGAACGCCGTCGCGTACGGCCTGACGGCGGGGCTCTACACGCAGGATCCCGCCGACCTCGCGCTGTGGCTGGACGACGTGCAGGCGGGGAACCTCTACGTCAACCGTGGGATCACGGGCGCGATCGTGCAGCGCCAGCCGTTCGGCGGCTGGAAGCGCTCGTCGGTCGGCGCGGGCGCGAAGGCGGGCGGACCGAACTACCTCGTGGGGCTCGGCTCGTGGCGCCCGTCGGCGGGCGGTGCGCCCTCATCGACGCTGCACCTGCGCGGCCTCGACACGCGCATCACGGCGATCATCGAGTCGGCGCAGCCCTCGCTCGACTACGAGTCCTTCGAATGGCTGCGTCGGGGCGCGCTCTCCGACGCGGTCGTGTGGGACCGCGAGTTCGGCCAGGTGAAGGACGTCTCCCAGTTGAACGTCGAGCGGAACCTCTTCCGCTATCGCCCCGTGCCCGTCGCCGTGCGCGCGACCGCGGATGCCTCGTGGCAAGCCGTGCTGCGCGTCGTCCTCGCGGCGGTGCGGGCCGGCGGCGAGTTCACCCTGAGTGCGCCCGTGGGCCTCCCCGCCGCGGTGCGACACGCGCTCGGCGACCTCGACGTGCCTGTTTTCGTCGAGACGGATGCCGAGTGGATCGAGCGCGTCCGGCTCGCGCGGTCGGAGGGCGGCGCCGGGCGCGTGCGCCTCGTCGGCCCGCGCGCGTCGGTCGCCGCCACCGAGACGGCGCTCGCCGAGGCATCCGACGGCGATCCCGATCTCGCGGTCTACGCGGGCGAGGTCACGACGGCCGGCCGGATCGAACTGCTGCCGTTCCTGCACGAGCAGTCGATCACGATCACGGCGCATCGCTTCGGCAACCCCGACCGCTGGAGCGAAGAGGTCATCTGACACCGCCGCCTGTCGGCGCCGGCATCCGCGACGCGCGACGCTCGCGGCGCAACGCCGGCCGGCAGCGCTCGCCCGCCCCGCCCACCCGGGCGCATCACCAAGACAGGAGATCTCACCGAGACAGGAGATCTCACCGAGACAGGATGGCTAGGGCCTACTTCGTCCTGCCTCGGTGACATCTCCTGTGTCGGTGACGTCCAGTGGCCGCAGCACCATGCCGCCGGGCCGCGGTGTCGCCGCCTGCTTCCGAGCCCGCGCAGCGAGCGGGATCGGAGGCGCTGTCAGGTCACAGAATTGCAACGTTGGAATAAGCTGGTTCCCGGGCATCGTCGGGGGGCGTCTCGCGATGGGAGTGGGCGTCGACAACCCCCGTGCGCGGGCGCTCTACGAGCGGCTCGGGTACGTCGCGACCGGGCGGTTCAGCACGACGACCTACGACTTCATGGATGCCTCCGGCGCCACGCGCACCGCGACGGAGACCGACGAGCTGCTCGTCAAAGAGCTCCGCTGATGTTGGACGCGATGCATCAACGACGACTTGTGGCATCCATTGAGGAAAGTAACTTATCTTTCTGGCCCCGCGCGTCCGCACGGGCCACCATGTCTATTGGCGCTTCTGGGGAGCGCCGACGGAGACCGGTTCCAGCACGCGATGACGTTCGCGTCGTCGCAGGTCCGAGCCGTCGAAATGACACGCCGGGGGGAGTGTCGCTCTGGGGTTGGGGGGTCACTCGACCCCAGAGCTCCCCGACGGCCGTCACGATTCGCGCGCGGATGCCTTAAACGCTTCCGGCGCCTCCGGGCCCGGGGCCACGGCATCCACTCGCGTCATGAACTCGTTGACGAGCGCGCGGACGCCGAGTGCGAACAGGGTCCACTCGCCGGCCGGAATGTCGTCGCCCTCGTCGGCGGTGAATCGCGGGTGTTCGATCCCCTCAAGGGCCAGGATGGAGAAGCCCTCGCCCATCGCCGCCATCGCTTCCGTGAAATCGGTGATCGTCAACGGCGTCTTCATGCGGAATCCGTACGCCTCCATGAGGTACGCATAGAACTCGGCGAAGGCCGTGATCGATTCGTTGTGGCGGTCGTGCGCCGCTTCGCGCAGTTCCGGCCAGGTCTTCGCCGTCGTGCGCAGTGCGAGCGAGATCAGGTACTGCTGGGCATCGCGGGCGTCGGCGGGGTCGTCGAGGTCGACAGCGGCGGTGCGTACGTGCGTCTCGGCGGCGGCGCGGATCACGTCATCACCGGGGGCGTCGGCCGCGATGAGGCCCGCGACGGCGGAGCGCGCGTAGTCCGTGGGCTCACTGAGGCGCAGACGAACCATGGAGACCGCGAGGTCGCGCTGGTAGTCGCTCTGATCGGCCCACAGGCGATAGGCGGCGCCCGTCGTCAAGCCGGCGTGACGCAGCACGTCCTGCAGGCGGATGTGCTGGACGCCCGCGGAAACTCCGCGTTCCAGCAGCATCTGCATCCCCACTCGCAGCAGCAGTGCGCGAGTCTCGTCCCCCGAACGACGTGCCATAGAGAAGAAATCTACTCACTTTCGCGCGCGCGGCCCAAGAGACGTTCTGACACAATGGATGCCGGCGTGCCCGCCCCGACCTTTCCTCGCCGCGCTGTGGTGGAGTAGAAGGGCCGACGGGCCTGTGGACAGCGTCCGCCGCCCTTCGACAGAGGAGCGAGAAATGTCCACTCTCCGACAGAATCCGGAACCGGTTGCAGATCGGGCGCCCGAGGCTCAGCCGACCGGCGTGGAGCGCCCGACGCGCATCGCGCAGCACCGCCGCTACCTGATGTGCGCACCCGAGTACTTCACGGTGAGCTACCGCATCAACCCGTGGATGGAGCCGGCCAAGCCCACCGACACGGCCAAGGCCGTCGACCAGTGGCAGACCCTGTACGACACCTACCTCGCGCTCGGCCACGAGGTCGAGCTCATCGACCCGGTCGAGGGACTGCCCGACATGGTCTACACCGCCAACGGCGGGTTCATCATCGACGGTCGCGCGCTCGGGGTGCGCTTCCGCGTCGACGAGCGCCGCGGCGAGGAGCGACCCTTCATGGACTGGTTCGCCGCGCACGGGTTCGAGGTGATCGAGCCCGTCGAGGTGCAGGAGGGCGAGGGCGACTTCCTCCTCGTCGGCGACACGATCCTCGCGGGGACGGGTTTCCGTTCCGTCGGTGACAGCCACAGCGAGGTCGCTCGCGTGTTCGATCGTGAGGTCGTGTCGTTGCGCCTCGTCGACCCGCGGTTCTACCACCTCGACACCGCCATCTCGGTGCTCGATCCGGTCGAGGGCCCGGGCGGGGTGGAGCGGGCGAACATCGCCTACCTGCCGAGCGCGTTCGACGAGGCATCCCTCGCCGTCCTGCGCGAGCGCTACCCCGATGCCATCCAGGTGTCGGATGCCGACGGGGCGGTCTTCGGGCTGAACTCCGCCTCCGACGGCTACAACGTCTTCATCTCGCCGCGCGCGACGGGCTTCGAGCAGCAGCTGCGCGAGCGCGGCTACAACCCCGTGCTGATCGACCTGTCGGAGCTCCTGCTCGGCGGCGGTGGGATCAAGTGCTGCACACTCGAACTGCGAGGAAAGCGATGAACACCCCCACGACCGACATCCGGAGCGACGCCGTCGCCGGCGAGCTGATCGCCGTCGAAGAGGCGCACCTCGCCCACAACTACCACCCGCTCCCGGTCGTCGTCGCCCGCGGCGAGGGCGCGTGGGTGACCGACGTCGAGGGCAAGCGGTATCTCGACCTCCTGTCGGCGTACTCCGCGCTGAACTTCGGGCATCTGCATCCGGCGCTCGTCGCCGCCGCGACCGAGCAGCTCGGGCGTATCACGCTCACGAGTCGCGCGTTCCACAACGACCGGCTCGAACCGTTCGCCGCGGCGCTCGCGGAGCTCTGCGGCAAGGACCTCGTGCTGCCGATGAACACCGGTGCCGAGGCCGTCGAGACCGGCATCAAGGTCGCGCGCGCGTGGGCCTACCGCGTCAAGGGCGTCGCCGAGGGTGCGGCGAAGATCATCGTCGCGGACGGGAACTTCCACGGGCGCACCACGACGATCGTGAGCTTCAGCGACGACGCGCAGGCGCGTGACGGGTTCGGGCCGTTCACGCCCGGGTTCGTGTCGGTGCCCTACGGCGATGCTGCCGCGATCGAGGCGGCGATCGACGAGAACACCGCCGCCGTGCTGGTCGAGCCGATCCAGGGCGAGGCGGGGGTCGTCATCCCTCCGGAGGGCTACCTGCGCGAGATCCGCCGCATCTGCGATGAGCGCAACGTCCTGTTCATCGCCGACGAGATCCAGTCGGGCCTCGCGCGGGTCGGCACGACGTTCGCGTGCGACCGGGAGGGTGTCGTGCCCGACGTATACCTTCTCGGGAAGGCCCTCGGCGGAGGCATCCTGCCCCTCTCCGCCGTCGTGGCGGATGCCGATGTGCTCGGCGTCATCCGCCCCGGCGAGCACGGATCGACCTTCGGGGGCAATCCCCTCGCCGCCGCGATCGGACTGCGGGTCGTGGAGATGCTCGCGTCGGGCGAGTTCCAGACGCGCGCGCTCGCGCTCGGCGAGCACCTCGAGGGCGCGCTTCAGGCGCTCGTCGGCCAAGGTGTCACCACCGTGCGGGTCGCCGGACTCTGGGCGGGCGTCGACATCGACCCGGCCTACGGAACGGGCCGCGAGATCGCCGAGAAGCTCCTGCAGCGCGGCGTGCTCGTCAAGGACACGCACGGCCAGACGATCCGCATCGCCCCGCCGCTCGTCGTCCGCGCGACGGAGCTCGACTGGGCCATCGAACAGCTCCGCCTGGTGCTCGCCGTCTGACGCCCGCTGCGCCGGTCGGCGCCTGGTGTTGGCTTGCGCCTGGTCGTCACCGACACAGGAGATATCACCAGGGCAGGATCAAAACGGCCCCAGGCATCCTGTCTCGGTGAGATCTCCTGTCTGGGTGATCCGCTGGTGGGTGGGATGCGCACGAGCGCGGCTCAGCGGGCGGCGGGGGATGCCTTGGATGCTGTCATCCACCTGAAACACGGCCGCGACTAGGCTCACCTCATGGGTGATCTGTTCGACGGCTACGGTTCCACGTCGGCGCCGCGCAAGACCGCTTCCGGGGTGCCCGCGTTCGACGAGATGTTCGAGAAGCCGGCGGCGCCGGGGGATGCCGCGACGTCGCGCGCCGCGTACCGCGAGCTCTACCAGGCACTCGCCCGGATGACGCAGGAAGAGCTCCGCGGGCGCACCGAATCGCTCGCGAGTTCGTACCTCGCGCAGGGCGTGACGTTCGACTTCGCGGGCGAGGAGCGCCCGTTCCCGCTCGATGCCGTGCCGCGCGTGATCGAGTTCGACGAGTGGTCCCGCGTCGAGAAGGGCGTGAAGCAGCGCGTCAAGGCGCTCGAGGCCTTCCTCGACGACGCCTACGGCCACCAGTACTGCGTCCGGGACGGCGTGCTGCCGGCGGCCCTCATCGCGAGTTCGCAGTACTTCTACCGCCAGGCGGCAGGCATCCACTCCGCCAACGGCGTGCGCATCCAGGTCGCCGGCATCGACCTCATCCGCGACGAGCACGGAGAGATGCGGGTGCTCGAAGACAACGTGCGCGTCCCCTCCGGTGTCAGCTACGTCATCTCCAACCGTCGGGTCATGGCGCAGACGCTGCCCGAACTCTTCCACTCGATGCGGGTGCAGCCCGTCGGCGAATACCCGAACAAGCTCCTGCAGGCCCTCCGCAACGCGGCGCCCCCCGGCGTGGACGACCCGAACGTCGTCGTCCTCACCCCCGGCGTCTACAACTCGGCCTACTTCGAGCACACCCTCCTCGCGCGCCTCATGGGCATCGAACTCGTCGAGGGCCGTGACCTGCAGTGCATGGGCGGCAAGGTCTTCATGCGCACGACCCGCGGCCCCAAGCGCGTGGATGTCATCTACCGCCGGGTCGACGACGACTTCCTCGATCCGCTGCAGTTCCGTGCCGACTCGATGCTCGGCGCGCCCGGCCTGATGCTCGCCGCGCGCCTCGGCAACGTCACGATCGCGAACGCGGTCGGCAACGGCGTCGCCGACGACAAGCTGCTCTACACCTACGTGCCCGACCTCATCCGCTACTACCTCGCCGAAGAGCCGATCCTGAAGAACGTCGACACGTGGCGCCTCGAAGAGCCGGATGCCTTGGCCGAGGTGCTCGACCGCCTCGACGAACTCGTCGTGAAGCCCGTCGACGGATCGGGCGGCAAGGGGCTCGTCGTGGGGCCGGATGCCTCGCCGGGAGAACTCGCGAAGCTGCGGAAGAAGCTCATCGCCGACCCGCGGGGATGGATCGCGCAGCCGGTCGTCATGCTCTCCACGATCCCGACGCTCGTCGAGGACGGGATGCGCCCGCGGCATGCCGACCTCCGCCCCTTCGCCGTCAACAACGGCGACGACGTGTGGGTGCTGCCGGGCGGACTCACGCGCGTCGCGCTGCCCGAAGGCCAGCTCGTCGTCAACTCGTCGCAGGGCGGCGGCTCGAAGGACACCTGGATCGTCGGCGGGGATGCGCCGCTGCGTGGTGCGCGCGGGCTGCAGGAGCCGGGCGGGCTCGCGGGGCTCGTCGCCGACCAGGCATCCGTCACGCAGGCGATCCCGATCATCTACGACGCGCAGGCCTCGCCCGATCATGCGCCGGCCGTGCCGCCGCCGCTGTCCGAACAGCAGGAGCAACAGCAGCAGGGGGGTGAGCGCGCATGCTGAGCCGCATCGCCGAGAGTCTCTTCTGGATCGGCCGTTACATCGAGCGGGCCGACGGCACGGCGCGCATCCTCGACGTGCACCTGCAGCTGCTGCTCGAAGACCCGTGGATCGACGAGGACACTGCCTGCCGCTCGCTCATGGGCGTCATGGGGTCGATCCCGCCCGACCCGACGACGACCGTGACCCGGGGCGACGTGCTCACGAGCCTCGCCGTCGACCGCGCCAACCCGTCGTCGATCGCCTACGCCGTGCTCTCCGCGCGCGAGAACGCCCGTCGTGCACGCGAGATCGTCTCGACGGAACTGTGGGAGACGCTCAACACGACCAACTCGCGCATGCCGCGACGCATCAACAACGAGAAGGCGCACGAGTTCTTCCAGTGGGTCAGGGAGCGCTCGGCGCTCGCCGTCGGCGTCACCGATTCGTCGACGAGCCGCGACGAGGCCTGGCAGTTCCTCGCGCTTGGGCGTGCCATCGAACGCACCGACATGACGGCGCGGCTGCTCGCGACACGGGCGCTCACGGAGGCATCCGGGCCGTCGTGGACGACCATTCTGCGCTCGTGCGGCGCCTACGAGGCGTATCTGCGGACGTACCGCGGGATGCCGAGCGCGGTGAACGCGGCAGAGTTCCTGCTGCTCGACCGGCTGTTCCCGCGGTCGGTCATCTACTCGATCAGCCGGGCCGAGGAGTGCATGCAGGCCATCGACCCCGTCGCCGACCGCGTGGGGCATTCCAACAGTGTGCTGCGGGCGCTCGGGAGGATCCGGGCCGAGCTCGAATACCGCCCGGTGGAGGAGATCCTCGCCGAACTGCCCGAGCACATGGAGAGCGTGCAGAAGGTCACGCGACAGGCATCCGAGGCGATCCGCGATCGGTTCTTCCCGACGCACGCCGAGCCGAGCTGGATCGGAGAGACCTCATGATGCGCCTGCGGATCGAACACGCGACCGGCTTCGTCTACCCGGGCGATGTCGGGGCGTCGTACAACGAGGCGCGGATGCTGCCGAGCTCGACGGATGCCCAGTTCGTGCTGAGCTCACAGCTCGACATCAACCCGTCCACGAGCGTGAACTACTACACGGACTACTTCGGTACGCGGGTCGCCGCGTTCGACGTGCTCGCGGGGCACAGCGCGCTCGACATCACGGCGCGCTCGCTCGTCGAGGTGCGGCCGCGGCCCATCGAGTTCGGCGACGTCACCTGGGATCGCCTCCACCGTGAGGCGCCCCGCGCCATCGCGACCGTCGAGATGCTCGACCAGTCGGCGCGCACGCGGCCGCACGCCGAGGTCGCCGACGTGGCCCGGTCGATCGCCGCGCAGCACGACCACCCGGGGCGTGCGGCGCTCGCGATCGCCGCTGCCGTGCGCGACGCGGTCGAGTACGTGCCGGGGAGCACCGAGGTCCACTCGACGGCGGCCGAAGCCTGGACCGAGCGCAAGGGCGTCTGCCAGGACATCACCCACATCACGCTCGGCGCGCTGCGCGAAGTGGGCATCCCGGCGCGCTACGTATCGGGGTACCTGCACCCGAGCGCGCACCCGGAGATGGGTGTTCCCGTCACGGGGGAGTCGCACGCGTGGGTGGAGTGGTTCGTCGGCGACTGGCAGGGCTACGACCCCACGAACCGCAGCGAGATCGTCGACCGGCACGTGCTGGTCGGACGCGGGCGGGACTACAACGACGTGCCGCCCCTGCGCGGTGTGTACGCGGGCCCGCACAAGAGCGAGCTCCACGTCCAGGTCACAATTTCTCGCGAGGCGTAAGCCTCGCAGCGACCCGGGTCCCTGAGTGCCGCGCGTCAGCGCGGTGTATCGAAGGGTGGTCCCTGAGTGCCGCGCGTCAGCGCGGTGTATCGAAGGGTGGTCCCTGAGTGCCGCGCGTCAGCGCAGTGCATCGAAGGGTGGTCCCTGAGTGCCGCGCGTCAGCGCGGTGTATCGAAGGGTGGTCCCTGAGTGCCGCGCGTCAGCGCGGTGTATCGAAGGGCGCCTCGACGGCGGCCACGACGGCGCCGCGCGCGACGCGGTCTCCGACGGCGACCGACAGGCGCACTGTGCCGGCGATCGAGGCTCGCAGCGAGTGTTCCATCTTCATCGCCTCCACGACGACGAGTGCATCTCCCGCCTCTACGTGGTCGCCCTCGGAGACGGCCACCACGACGACGGTCCCCGGGAGTGGTGAGACGACCTCCGGCGTCCCCACGGCGTCCGCTCCGCCACGCGCCGCCGCTCCGCGCTCCGACACTCGCATCGTGACGCCGCCCGCCCCGGTCCACCAGCCGTCGGCTCCTGTCGACCAGGCGACGGTGCGGCCCACCCCGCCCCACGAGACGAACCCCGAGGCGGGGTCAACCGCGACGGGCACCTCCGGGCCGTCGTCGACCCTCGCGCGAAGCGACGCGCCGCTCCCGGTGACGCGCACGTCGGCGGAACGCCCGCGCGCCTCGAGGCGGAAGAGCCGGGGCGCGGCCGGACCGAGCCGCCACCCGTCACCGCGCTGCCACGGACCCCGGGCGAGCGACGCGGCGACGCCCGCGGCTGCCGCCTCGGCATCCCGCAGCACCGCGGCCTCGACGAACGTCCGGTCGTCCGCCTCGGCGAAGGGGAGGCTGTCGAAGACGCGCGCGATCAGGTCGGTGTCGATCTCACCCTCGGCGACCTCGGGCCGCTCGAGCAGCAGCCGCAGGAACTCGAGATTGGTGTCGAACCCGAGGATGACGGTGTGCTCGAGCGCGGCCCTGAGGCGCGCCAGCGCCTCGTTGCGGGTCTCACCCGTCGCGATCACCTTCGCGAGCATCGGGTCGTAGTCGACGCCCACGTCAAGCCCGTCGGCGAGCGACGAGTCGACGCGGATGCCCGGGCCGTCGGGCTCCACGACGCGCAGCACCCGTCCCCCCGTGGGCAGGAATCCGGTGCGCGGATCCTCCGCATAGACGCGAGCCTCGATGCTGTGCCCGGACACGGTCACGTCCCCCTGCGCGAACGCGAGCGGTTCGCCGGCCGCGACGCGCAGCTGCTGCTCGACGAGATCGAGGCCCGTCACCTGCTCGGTCACGGGGTGCTCGACCTGCAGGCGGGTGTTCATCTCCATGAAGAAGAACTCGTCCGGTCGATCCGCCGAGACGATGAACTCCACCGTGCCGACGCCGCGGTAGTCGACGCTGCGCGCCGTGTCGCACGCCGCGGCGCCGATCCGCGCCCGGGTCGCGGCATCCAGCAGCGGCGAGGGCGCCTCTTCGATCACCTTCTGGTGGCGCCGCTGCAGCGAGCATTCCCGCTCGCCGAGGTGCACGACGTTCCCGTGCGCGTCGGCGAGCACCTGCACTTCGATGTGACGGGGGGCGGACACGTACCGTTCGAGGAACAGCGCGTCATCGCCGAACGATGCGGATGCCTCGCGTCGCGCCGCAGCCAGGGCGGCAGGCATGGCCGCAGCCTCCGTCACGACGTGCATGCCCTTCCCCCCGCCGCCCGCGGAGGGCTTGATCAGCACGGGGAAGCCCACGGCGCCCGCGCCCGCGATGAGCTCTGCGTCGGCGAGCCCGGGGCGGGCGAGGCCCGGCACCGTCGCGACACCCCGCGCCTCCACGGCGGAGCGGGCCGAGATCTTGTCGCCCATGACCTCCATCGCCTCGGCCGTCGGACCGATGAACACGATCCCGGCGGCGGCGCACGCGCGCGCGAAGGCGGGATTTTCGGCGAGGAACCCATAACCGGGATGGATCGCCTGCGCGCCCGTCCGCGTCGCGGCATCCAGCACTCGCTCGATCGCCAGGTAGCTCTCCTGCGCGGGGGCGGGGCCGAGGCGCACGGCCTCGTCGGCGAGGCGCACGTGCAGGGCATCCGCGTCCGCGTCGCTGTAGACGGCGACCGAGCGGATGCCGAGGCGCCGCAGCGTCCGGATGATGCGCACCGCGATCTCGCCGCGATTCGCGATGAGGACCTTCTCGAACAGGGGCATCCGCATCACATCCGGAAGACGCCGTAGGACGGCGCGTCGGCGATGGGTGCGCGGAGCACGACGTCGAGGGCGAGGCCGAGGACGTCGCGGGTCTCGCCGGGCTCGATGATCCCGTCATCCCACAGCCGGGAGGTCGAGTAGTAGGGGCTGCCCTGTCGTTCGTACTGGTCGCGGATCGGCTGCTCGAAGGCGGCGCGCTCGGCATCCGACCACGGCGTGCCGGCGGCCTCGAGCTGTTCCGCGCGCACGGTGGACAGGACCGACGCGGCCTGCGGGCCGCCCATCACCGAGACCCGGGCGCCGGGCCACAGCCACAGGAACCGCGGGGAGTACGCCCGCCCGCACATGGAGTAGGTGCCGGCGCCGAAGGATCCGCCGACGACGACCGTGAGCTTCGGCACGCGCGCGCACGCGACGGCGTTGACCATCTTCGCGCCGTGCTTGGCGATGCCGCCGTGCTCGTATTCGCGACCGACCATGAACCCGGTGATGTTCTGCAGGAACAGGAGGGGGATGCCGCGCTGATCGCAGAGTTCGATGAAGTGGGCGCCCTTCAGAGCCGACTCACCGAAGAGCACGCCGTTGTTCGCGAGGATCCCGACGCGGTGCCCGTGGATCCGCGCGAAGCCGGTCACGAGCGTCTCGCCGTAGCCGCGCTTGAACTCGGTGAAGGCGCTGTCGTCGACGATCCGGGCGATGATCTCGCGGGCGTCGTACGGGACGGTGAGCTCGACCGGGACGACGTCCGCGAGCGTCGCGGGATCGAACCGCGGAGGCACGGGGTCGGCGGGCTCCGGTGAGAGCGGGGAGCGCGCGGGGAGCGGGGCGGGCGCGGGGAGTGTCGCGACGATGTCGCGGACGATCCGGAGCGCGTGCGCATCGTCGTCGGCGAGGTGGTCGACGACGCCGGAGATGCGCGCGTGGGTGTCACCGCCGCCGAGTTCCTCGGCGCTGACGACCTCACCCGTCGCGGCCTTCACGAGGGGAGGGCCGCCGAGGAAGATCGTCCCCTGGTTCCGGACGATCACCGTCTCGTCGCTCATCGCGGGGACGTACGCGCCGCCGGCGGTCGACGAGCCGAGCACGGCGGCGATCTGCGGGATGCCGTCGCGCGACATCCGTGCCTGGTTGTAGAAGATGCGGCCGAAGTGGTCGCGGTCGGGGAACACCTCGTCCTGCATCGGCAGGAACGCGCCGCCCGAGTCGACGAGGTAGACGCAGGGGAGCCGGTTCTCGGCGGCGATCTCCTGCGCCCGGAGGTGCTTCTTGACGGTCAGCGGGTGGTAGGTGCCGCCCTTGACGGTCGCGTCGTTGGCGACGATCATCACGTGCCGCCCGTGCACGAGGCCGATGCCGGCGACGACACCCGCGGACGGCCACTCGTCGCCGAGGTCGCATGCGGCGAGCGGCGCGATCTCGAGGAAGGGGGAGCCCCGATCCAGCAGCGCGTCGATGCGGTCGCGCGCGAGGAGCTTGCCACGAGCGACGTGCCGGCGACGGGATGCCTCCCAGCGCGGGTTCTCCGGCCCCGCCCCCGCCGCAAGCGCGCGGCGCTCGCGCAACTCGGCGACGAGTGCGCCGTACGCGGTACGCGACGGGTCGGACAACGGCATCCTCGATTCGGTTATTCACCGCTAACTGAACTGACGATAGCGTGCCGGGCCCGCGCCGTCCACAGGAGGACTCCCGGCACCCTCTTCGGCGCCGGAGGATCATGTGCGTGCCGGACGGGCCACAATAGGAGCGATGACCGACCGCCCCGAGCAGCCCGCGTCGTACTGGTACGGCGACGATGACGCGCGCTCGACGGCGGTCATGGAGGCGATGCGTGCGTATCGGGCGGCCGAGGTGGCGATGCGTCGGCGCACCCAGCGGGCGATGGACATGGGGGAGAACGAGCTCCTCGTGCTGAGGTTCCTCGCCCGCGCACGTCTGCACGGCGAGGATGTGACGCCCGCGGTGCTGAGTCGGTACCTCGGGATCACGTCGGCATCCACGGCAGCGCTGATCGACCGCCTCGAGAAGACCGGCCACGTCACCCGTGCACCGAATCCCCTCGACCGCCGCAGCGTCATCATCGCCTCGAGCGAGAAGTCCGACGATGAGATCCGCCACACGCTCTCGGCCATGCACGAGCGCATGATGGGGGTCGTGCGCGGTATGTCGGCGGCCGATCGCGAGACGGTCATCGGCTTCCTGGATGCCATGCGAGACGCGGTCGACCAGATCGACGGCTGACGATCTCGTGGTCGGCCGCGCCGTCCGAGAGCAGGTCCGGCCTGAGCATGGCGACGGGCGCAGCCTGCGCGGAGAGCGAGCGCGGCTCCCCGCCGAGGCGTGTCCTCACGCGGTGCGGCGGCGGGTCTCGGTCGCGATCTCGGGGACGCTCACGTCGGGGAGGCGGATCGGGGTCGTGGCGGCGACCTCGTCGCTGAACTCCTCGGGCGCGATGACCGAGAGCGGGCGCGTCTCATCGAGGGTGAGCGCGAAGCGCCGCGTCTCGTGCCGGTGCACGCGGCCGGAGGCGAGCGTCCAGGTCACGCCGATGCCGAGCGCGACGACGGCCGCGACGGCTCCCACGAGGATCGCGGCCCGCGGGCCCCACTCCGACGCGACCCAGCCGACGATGGGCGCGCCGATCGGGGTGCCGCCCATGAGGATCGCGACATAGATCGCGAGGACGCGCCCGCGCAGGGCGGGGTCCGTCGTCGTCTGCACGTATCCGTTGGCGGTCGTCAGCATCGTGACGACGGAGAATCCCGTGAACATGAGCGTCGCGGCATACAACCAGTACGTCGGGGCGAGCGCCGACAGCACCATGGCTGCGGCGAACAGCGCGACGCCTGCGATCACGACCCGGATGCGTGCCCGGTCACGGCGTGCGGCGAGCAGCGCGCCCGCGAGCGACCCGATCGCGAGGATCGAGCTGAGGAGGCCGTACCCGTCGGCATCCTGACCGAACTCGAGCGCCATCGTCGAGGCGAACACGGGGAAGTTCATGCCGAACGCACCGATGAGGAAGACCATCACGAACGTCACGACGAGGTCGGGGCGCGCGCCGAGATAGCGCACGCCGTCGCTCATGCGGGCAGCGCCGTTCGCCTTCACGCGGGGGACGAGCTGGTCCGTGCGGATGAGCACGAGCGCGACGATCATCGCGAGGAAGGTGAGCGCGTTGATGAGGAACACCCAGCCGGTGCCCACCGCGACGATGACGAGGCCCGCGGCGGCGGGGCCGATCATGCGCGCCCCGTTGAACGACGCGGCGTTCAGCGCCACCGCGTTCGTCGCGTACTCGCGCGCGACGAGGTCGGAGACGAACGCCTGGCGGGCGGGATTGTCGAACGCGGCGACGACGCCGAGCGCGACGGCGAACGTGTACATGAGGAGGAGGGTCATGGCATCCACCAGCAGCAGGATGCCGATGGCGATGCCGAGCCCCATGAGAAGCGTCTGGGTGAGGACGAGCAGCTTCCGGCGGTCGAACCTGT
>Ga0209922_101767_pt1 | contig 20041 bp, 16 predicted proteins | sample ThiBiot_500_biof_FD_183946 | JGI IMG/M metagenome (GOLD analysis project Ga0209922, IMG submission 183946) | Wastewater bioreactor microbial communities from Cape Town, South Africa - Thiocy_expt_500_biof (SPAdes) | ecosystem: Engineered > Bioreactor > Thiocyanate-remediating > Anaerobic-Aerobic ...
CCAACGAAGATAAACGATTGTTCGATGATGTCGAAGAAGATGACGGCGAAGAGAATTGGCTAATCGAAACAGAAAAGTAAACAAAATGAAGAATTATCTATCACTGTTTGTTTTTGTTGTAGTTTTTTTAAAAATCTTTTCGATAAAGAATATTTTCAAATACTCGATTCTAATGATCAACAGTTCATACGAACAAAATTCGATTTTATTCAAACAAATCTTCTTGTATGTTTTTCCATTGTTCTTATACAAAATTCTTATTGTTCTTTTTATTAGAACGGCAATATTCCATCGAAAACTGAATTGATCCAGTCAATTCTTCAATTCAAACCTGAACAAGCCAACGAAAATCTTAATCAATTTTTTACAAATATCGAATATGATTTATCGAAAACTTCATCGGATTCAGTAAGTTTTCTGGCATTTATCATCATCGATACGAAGTCATTTATCTTTTTCATTTAGAAACGTGTGCGACAACAATAGTTTGTGCTCTTATTCAATCAATCATTTTAGTCTCTACTTCGTTCTTTTGTACATAGACATGTTGTGTACATTCTTCTTCTTTACTCGAAGAATTTATTTTTTTGTTTGTTGCTGCAATTGACATAAGAAAGAAGAAAAACAAAAGCGAATGCTCCAGTTGTGTGTGTTTTTTTTGTCTCTTTCGACGAATACGAAGTGATAATTTGTACAAGAAGAAAAGAAACAAGGACGATGATTTCTTTCTCGTTTGTGAATTTTGTTTGTTTTATTTTATCATTTTTTTTCTCTTTTTTTCTCTCTGTTGAGTGAAAAGATAAAATTATCAGTTGACTTAGTTTGATAGATTGTTCATATGTTTATTTAAAAAAGAAAAAGAAAAGAAACAAATCTTCAAAAATTCTTCTCTCTTTCTTTAGTTGATTGATATGCCTAAGAATTTTTCCAGCGTAGGTAAAGAATGTCATGACTGCGGTCAACATGGTAAGACTCGAGTGATATGAAGTGAACTGAATATTAGGATTTTGTTTGCTGTGATGCATCGTGTTGAATGCGAAAAATAATATTGAATATTATTCTTTCTATGTTTTTCATCAGGTCCAGAATGGTGTTCCATGAATCACGGGATACTTCTTTGTGATGATTGTTGTAGTGTACATTTAAGTCTTGGCAGACATATATCACAAATAAAATCATTTCAACGAAGTCTTTGGTCAGCGAGTCAAATCAATGTAGAAAAAACGTGTTTTTTTCTCTTCTCCAGACAAATAGATTGTTGTTGTTTTTTTTGTTCGTAATTAGTTAATTAATGAATTAAGTTCGAATGGAGCGAATTTAATATGGGAATATAGTCTACGAGATCCACAGAATAAAACAACGAAGAAAAAGCCATTAGCAAAAGATTCACTACCGTAAATAGTTGAATTTTTAAAATACAAAGAAATATTCGCTTTGTTTTTGTGAAGAATTAAAGCAGAATTTATACGTGCTAAGTATCTCCACATGGCATTTATCAATCGAATAAAAGATGAAGTCAATGGTACATTTGAAGATTTAAATTTAGTAAATACGAACTTATTGTTGATTGACTGCAGTAAAGTTCTTTTTGCTTTATTTTCAAGCAATTACATTCGATTGTTCGAACGGATAATGTCATTACGTGTTTGAGATTTTTATCACAAGGTGCAGATCCAAATTTTCGAAATCCGGTATGATATTCAATCGAGAAGATGCTTGTTTCTAAATATAGATTCATCCTAGGAAACTGGAACATCTTCAATTCATGTTGCTGCTAGTCGAGGTCAAATCGATCAAATTGAAGTACAATTTCTCTTTAACAAATTCATTGATTTCTCTAAATCATCTTTCAGCTCCTTTGTATCTATGGCGGTGATCCAGCAACTGCAGATGCTGCTGGTATTTCTCCTGAAGAACACGCCAGGTAATTCATTCATCAATAAAAAACGCCACAGATCGAAAGATTCATTTTAGAACGAATGGATACAATGAATTAGCTGATCGATTAATCGAACTACAATATGAATTAACCGATCGTTTGATTTGTTTTCTTGGAAGCAAACGACCTGACCATAAAAACGAACCGCATATTGTCCTGCCCGAATTCAATGACAAGTAAACTGAAGCCTGAGGAACTCTTTGAGTTTTTTGTTTCATTTTAGTTTGAATAAATCCGATCAAATATGTTTCGCTCGGCAAAAACTTCAACAAGTAAAACAAAATCAATCTCAGAATTATTTTCATTTTTTCTTTGCTATCTTAGTTATCAGACACACTTCTCGAAGATTTAGCCATGGACGTATTCGACGAGATTGACAGACGAGACTTGAAATCTAGTAAATAGACATTCTTTAACTAGTTTTACTTCATCAATCGTTTTCTTTCAATTCAGTTTGGCATGCTCAAGTGGACAAATCTCGATTAAGTCTTCATGTTGTGCCGTTTCTACCCGTTAATTCATCATTTTCAGCAACACGAAATCAAGTAATCGTCGTTTTATCTTTTGTTGTCATTTCTAATCCGATTCATTGTTCAGGGTCGACAAAAACTTGCACGATACGGTGACAAAGAATTTCAGAATTTCGTCTACGATATTCTCATTGAAATCTCTCGACGATATCGAATCCTTTCGGTTTCATCTCCGACTAAACGTATTCGAATTCGACTTCTTCTTGTTTCTATGTTTGATCTTGTTTTTTTGTTTGAAATAGCGTTCGAGAAGAATGATTCGACAACGGCACTGATCAATGCATTTATCGATTCGGATGATGATAATTTCTATGATAAAGTTGCATCAGACGATGATTATTCACCGACTGATCCACAAAAACGAGTGAAAACAACAAGAAAATCACGAAAAATTCTTCCAACAACAAATGGTTTTGCCTCGAACGAAATGAAAACAGAACCAGCACCGACTGATCTCAGATCTCGTTTGGCAAATACCGAACTGCAAGTGAAATATCTCGCTTGTGCACATATCGATTTAAAAAACGAACTTGCTGTTCTCCATCAAATGGTACTTCGAAGATGTTCTCAAATGAAATACGTCAATTTCTTTTTCTTCAATTAGATTCAACGTTTACTCGATGAAAATCTTTCGAATAAATTCAATCATCAAACACTTCAAATTTTCAATGAAATTCCTTCTCAGCAGACGTTCGACAATTTCAGCGATAAATCAAGTCCATTCATTGAAAGTGACTATGATAACACAGCACTTTTCGAAGAAGCCGAAAAGTAAAAAACATTTTTCACTAATTCATAAGTTCGAACTGCTTTTTCTTCTAATTAGACGAAGATCGTTAATTCGAACATACGATCGACCGTAAGTTACTATTTTTTTTCATTCGTTTTGATTGAAACCGAATGGATTTTAGATTAAGTCGTAGTCTGCAAAGATTTCCTCAAATCTACGAGAATTCATTCGAAGATTTTCGTTCGAATCGTTCGTCGACACTTCGAACGCGAAGCTCGCCACACGAAAATATTCCCATCACGATCAGTCGATCTCGTTCCTATTCAGCTAGTCAAAATCAAACTCTAACAACACCGACACTCATACGTAACAATTCGTATCAACAATTCAATGTCAATTATGATATCGATCGACGTACGAGAAAAATTACACAACGTATCGCTGAACTATTTGCTTTGATTCAAGAGAATCGATCAGATCAGTATGAATAACGAAGAACTTTCGAAATAACAATCGAATTTGTTTTTTTTTAGATATTTATTTCATGCTGAATTAATTAATAATTCAGTTCAAGATATGATTCAGATATCGGAACGGGTAAATTGAATTGAACTCTTCGACGAGAATTTGAGTTTTGATTTTTAGATGAAATTTAATGATGATATTCGAGCGAATTTGAATATGTTAACAACCAGCAGTCGAGAACTTTTACTTCATACGAATTTCAAAGAGAGATATCCAGCAATACAAAGTCAATATCTCATCGATGATTGTTATAGTATTGCATTGGCAACACGAAATCTCTTGAGTTTATATGATAAAATCTAGATTTGGTCTTTCGAATTTAATCGATTATCTTAGTTTATCGTTGTGTTTTTCTTTTTAATCGACAACCGAAGTATTTAGTTGGTTTTTTTTTCTTCTTTTTTGAATAACAATAATTATTATTAATAAATCTCTAAATCATATTCATAAAACGTCTATTTTTGTTAATTCTCTTAAGTTGGACTTGGGCACAGCTATTTCTAGATAAGATTGACGTCAAAACTCAACGACTATTTAGATAAAAAATCTTCTCATTTTTCTATAATAATAATAATAACAAACATGCTCTCAAGGTTTCAAATAAAATTTTATCAACTTATTCATTCTCTCACTCATTTCTCATTATAGGCCTCGAACAAAATCCTTCACGGATCATTTTGACATAATAAAAAGTTGAGCGTTTTTTTTTTCTTGGACAGGACAACACATGTATTTTATTTCAACGAAAGACACACACGTATACAAACAAACAAATTAATAATAAGACTTTACTACTATGTTGTAGAAGGTCTGACTCCATGAACAATCTGACTTTAGTCACAAAGTATCGCCAAATCCGAGAACAACATAGGAAAGACAATGCATGAAGAGAAAGAAGAAGAAAGGAAGACGAAAAGAGAACATGAACGCACAATGGCACACAGACAGACATACACCGAAAACACATAGGAAACACCGTGTATCGCAAGATCGAAAAAAAAACGGAAAAAAAGAAAAATACAGAAAACATAGATTTTCTTCTTAATTCGTTTTTTTTGGATAAATATATAGAAATCATTTTTTTTCTTAATTCTCTCTCTATCTCACGGTCGCTTTCAGATTGTAATTTCCATTTTTTTTTCGTACAAAATTTACAATGCATCACAGTCGAGTGAGAAAAAAAGATTCGAAGAAAAAAAAATCACGCACACGAGAAACAAAACAGCGGAGAGAAAAACAAAAGGCAACTTTTTTTCTACATGTGATTATAATAAATTAATAATGTCAAACAGAATTTTTCACTGTTATCAGTCGATCAGGCGAACTCGGTTTTCGTAAAACAACAACACAAGAACTAATTCTAATCGTGCTTAAGAATGCATCGAATGAAAATTTCAAACAGAAAAAATGACGAAACACACAAAAACATCGAGAGAAAAAAAACGGACTAGAAGTGACGATGGTAAAATGATTGTGGACGGTACACACACGCATACATACAAACATGAAACATTGAGAAAGAAATAGACTATTGCAATATCTTTGTCTTGAAAATCGAGAGAGAGAGAGAGATAGAAGAGAATATGAGTAGAAAAGAAAAGAAAGCCATAGAAACAAAACGGATCACCGTCCTCGTCATCGACAGAGACACACACATTGAGGCTCAGCCGTATGTACAAAATACTGCTTTGCTATGCTCAACACACACTAAATACATCATTTACATAAGATTGCGTGAGAGACAAAGCATTACTGTACAGAAACAAGAAGAGAAACGAGAAAGAACCATACGGGCTATTTTTGACGAGGAAGGCGAAAGTTGTTGTGAGAAGAAGATAGTCATTCTCAAAAGAAGATGAAGAAGAAGAACAAAATACGAAGAAGAGAAAAGAAAAACGAAAGATATTGATTACGATGAGGTCGAATGTATGTTATATTGGTATTGTTTTTTGTTTCGACAGAAAATAAGACGAAAAACAAAGAGAAAGAAGAAGAACACACTTGCCTTCGGCTTGGCTTTTTCGTTTGTTTTGTGTGGTAAAACTTAAGCTTTGATAGAAATATATTGTGTTGGAAATTTTTGATATGAATTTGTTGATGGCGAATAATATGGACTATAAAAACCTTGATTATTTGTTGTATAATAACATGTTCGAGAAAGATTGGCTTTCGGTTTAATTGGTGTTCGAGAAATATTTAAATTCATATCTTTATCTTTTTCTTCTTCTTGTTGTTGTTGTTTAACCGGTTCATTATCAATAGAAGGCGTTGATAATGGTAAATACCATGATTCAGGTGGTTTTGGCAATGATGAACATTCAGGTGGATCTGCATAAGTATCCGTATAAAATAATGGCACAGCTGGTAATGAACTAGCGGACATGGCAGTTGGCGATGTTGTATTCGAATAATAATGATAATGATAATGATTGTTTGAGTTATTGTTATTATTATACATTCTCGGATAAGATGATGCCATACTACTAGTTGATCTCATCCGACCATTATTATTGAGATTTGCAACGGGTATTGAATGCGAATGTTTCAAACGTTGTTGTTGTTTAATTGGTGATTTACGATTGTTCATATTCATATTTGGCATGATGATATGTGTTATTCAATGTCGGTTGGAACGACGAAAAGAAACGAACACAAAAAACAAAACACAGAGAAAGAGAGGAGAAAGAGAGAGAGAATATCTAAAATAGAAGAAAAATTATAATTAATCGAAGTAAAAATCATCGAATCCAGTGATTATTCACTGACAAAAGGTAAAACAACGATTCACCGGTATTTATGCTCGTTTGTGATGATGAAAAGAAGAAAAAAAACGAGAATCTAAGCGGGTTGAGAAGGGTTTACCATCCATAGACAAAAAAAAAGTGACGACAGACAAACAGAAAGGCTCGATGCAACACGCGCCCCTCTACTATATTTTCTATTGGCCGATGAAAAAAAAACGAGAGAAGAGAAAAGGGAGAATAGAAAAGAAACTTGCTTACATACACAGACAACAACGATCGAGGCAGAATAGTGTTCGTATTAACGTCAAAACTAATGCTGTCGATGCATGCGTCAGAAAAGAAAAATAGCTGAATGTAGGCGCGAGAAGACAAAAAACGGAAGAACGATGAAAAAAAGAGCCCCTCATACAAGACATTCCGTTCTTTTTTTGTTGCCTACGACCACCCTACTTCTTCGATTTGTATTTTCTCAATGCTTGATGTTGATGACGACTATTATCAAATACTCAATGGGTCTTTTGCGCAGCTGCTTGCTTAACAAAAAAAAGAGAGAGAGAAACAACATCAAACTACAGTAATAAATATTTTGTATTGTTAATACGCACAGCTTGGATAATATTAAAAAAAGATTAAAGAACCCAGCGTACATGATGTCAAGTCAACTTGTGAAAAAGAACTATTTTTCTTTCTCAACACCCACGATATTTCATATTTGCTCTATTTCTGATAAGAGATGAATTACCGGCGAATGTTTCTCATAGGTTTTGTGGTTATCAATTTCGAGAGAGAAGAAGAAAAAAAACTTTCAGTTACATGACCTGTTACCTTGTGATTGTGTTCGATATAATGTATGTTTGTGCATGCAAATGAAGAATGTTGACCTTCTCCATCTCTCTCTTTTTCTCATTCTCTCGCTTGGACATATGGACGGAGAGAGAAAGAAAGAGTTCAAATGAAGAAAAAAAAGGAAGATATTGCTCGTTCACTCTCGTGCGTTCACATAGGACACACAAATCTCTATATATATACAGTGTATAATGAGTTTCTCTATTTCTCTCTCGCTCTCATTTTTTCTTTCTTTCTTTTTTTTTCTGTCCAGAATGTTCTCTATCCTAATCAACTTGATACGTCGTGTGTTCGCACTAACCGACGGATGCAGCGAACAAACAAAAAATCACGTCCAGCACACTACTTACTACGATATGTTTGATAAACATCGGATTGAAAAGAGAAATAAATAACACGAATAAGAAGAAAAAAAGAATTCTTTCGAGAAGGCTGCTGCTTAGTTACATAAACACATGATTGGTTCGTTCATATTTATCGGATAAATAGTATTTGGCTGACAAAAAACAGGCAAAACTAATGACTCAAAAACCATCTGTAAATCTAACTGATGGTGGCTTATGGAATACACGAAGGCCGCAACACAGTACGGAAACAACGAGATTGCTGAAAAGTAATACGCAATAAAATATCTTGAGCAAAAGAGCACGTAATTAAGTTACTAATCTTGATTCTATCTGTCTATCTAGCGCTTATCAATGAATCTCGTATCAATAATTTTCAACATTCTCAACTGACAAGTAATATGCTACGTAAGCGCGAGAGACAGATATGAAAAACATAGTAAATCTGATTATGAAATAATGAATTCATATAGGTGGCTCGTCATTATCAACAAAATCTGAAATATCATCGACTAAACCTGCTCGTTCATCGAAGTAGAAAAACAAAATCTTTATGCGTCGTTGAATTACAACGGACGAGAAGAAACTAACTTTGTCTTTCTAGAACATTCCCTAAGACAGGATTGCGCACATATAATGATATTGTTAAATCAGGTGCATACGAACAACCGAATTATCAACCGAAACCTATGAGTACTTTTGAAAATCAATTTCGAAATTTGTCTTTAATTATTTTTCTTCGATATTAGAAAGTCGAACTGACCAAGAAAAAGATCGTCTTGCAAATCTAATGGCTTATGGTCGAGATCCGATGAAATTCGTTGCACAAACAACAAACTCTTCGTCATTACCTCGACAAATCGATCGATTCGATGAATGTAATTTTGCACTAGATACACGAGTCAAAAATATGTCATTTGCACATCATTTAGTGGTCGATGAAGTCGAACAACGAAAGAAATTTCTCGATCAAATGACAGCACTTGGAAAACGTAAAGACTATCAAGAAGTGATTATGATTGAAATTGCTGATGTTCGTTCGTCTATGCAAAGTTTTTCTTCAAAATAATTGAATCGATTTTCTAGAAAGTCCGTGAAATGGAACTCATCGATCGACAACGTTCGAAAGCATTAGAGAAACGTTTGAAAGATTCGGTCTAAACAATTCTGTTTCGAATTCTTCTAAAATATTCATGATACTATTCATATTCATGAATATAAATAAGGTTTCTCGTCCCCGATAGAAAGACTATTTTTATATTCAACTTCGAAATTTGATTTTCTTTTTTTTTGTTGTTGTTACAATATTTGTACTTTGCTCTACAGGAAAAATTTGTTTGTAGAGAAAATAAATAGGGCGTAAATAAAAATACAAAATTCATTATTTAACTATCGAGAATAGAAACTGATTTTGACGAATGTTTATTTAAAAAGAAACGAAGCAAATCATTTGTTTTTCTTAATACTGATTAAAGAATTCGATTGTTTCGAATGTTGATTTTACTTCTTTTTGTCTACCTAGCACTTATCAATGAATATCGTATAAATTCCTTTGAAAAAAGAACAGCAAATCCGATTAAAATGTAATTAATTCGTAGGAAGTTCACGACTATGAATAAAACTCAAAATACGTTTGAAAGAATCGACAAAGCCTGGAAATAAATAAATTAAATTCATTCACTCGTTGAAGTAGAAAAATCTAGAAATATCATCGACAATATTTGAAAGATTATTCTTGTTTCAATGTCTGCTGAAATATTTATACTTGTTATTCATATTCATGAATATAGATAAGATTTATCTTCTCGTTTCTTTTTTTGATAGAAAAACTAGTTTGAAATTTGATTATTTGTATTTTATGTGTGCTGAAAATTGTAAAGAAATTTGTTTGCAAAATGTAAAGAAAAATATTAAATTTATTATTCAACCATCAAGAACAGCAACTCATGTTTATTTGAAATAGACCAAATATATAAGAAAGTAACTAATTTCTTTTCTGATTCATTGAGGAAAAAGCAAATGAAAATAATTAGAACACAAAATTTATTCTTGTTTTTAATATTCGACAACGAGAGATAAGAAATAATGTGAGAAAATGAAAGCAGATGGATTATTTATTTTCAAAAGATAATCGATTCAATTATAAATACTGCGATTTGTTTTAGTACTTTTATTGAATGAATTGAAATAGCTCTTTTATCTCTAGGCTAGAAATGTCTCGCTTTTACTAAATGACAGCAACGGAAATTCATAAAGTCGTGATTCTCGATCTGTTTCCGGATTTGATCTAGACTTCTAACTAGTAATTCTCGGATGTTAGACTATTATAAATGCATTACATTCGATTCTCTTCTAATGATAATTAGATCTTGCATCTTTTTTTCTACTTCTTCTTCTTCGCTCTTCGACGATTAATTGTAAAAAAAAACTAGCCGAACTGTAATTGTTGTTGTCGTTGTTTAACTGTGACATTCTTTTTTTTCTTCTTTTTGTATCGTCTTATAGAAAAAATTTATTGAAGTGGAAGATTTATTTACTCTATTATTTAATCTTCTTAGATGATAATTTTTTTATTCAATCGGATTTCTTAATAACACTTATGTCGTTTCTTTTGGTTCATCTAAACGATTTACTGAATAATAAAAAAAGATAGATAGACAAGAGAAGAAAATCTTTCATATTTAATTATCACTGTCTACGTATGTAATTTGAAAAAAAAACGAGAGAAGAAAGAAAAAGGAAACATGCAATAATAAGCATCATCTAATAGAATATTAGTTGTGTTTTTTTCTTTGCCTCGTTTTTTTTAGTAGTAGTAGTAGCAGCAGATAGATTGATGAAACAAAGAAGACAAATTCATAAAAACGAGCAATCTAGTTGATTTATTAATCTGTTGAGAGAACGGAAAAGCATCATTGCTTTAGTAATATAGATGAGGGGTGGTACGTTGCGTGACCTCCATTCGTAGGTTGTGCACGATTGAAAATGGTTCATTATCGGCGTGCATTTCTTTTTCTTTTTTTCTTCGCGTTTTTTTTGTTCCCTGACTGCTGTGAATATGTGTTAGTCTAGTGTGTTGAATTTAGCGCTGTATGTATGCGTGCGCAACGATGCGACGAGTCCATCTGTAATCATCTTGCTTGTGCTTGTGCGTGTTGATTCATGTGATTTTCATTTTTGTTTTATTCTTCTGATTTCAAATGTATCTACTTGTGTAGTGCAAATAATATAAAAAAAACTACTCGAGAACGAATGAAGTTAATTTCTTTTGCACAATTGAAAGAAAAAACCATTATGCTTTTTTCTTCAGTTGTTATTGACATGTACGTGATCTATCTATTTCTTTTACTTTACTTTACTATTGCATGTCATCATCATCATCATTATTATTATTATCATCATCATCACATGCCATATACATATATGCGGACAGACTGACTCATTATTTGAGTGAATGTTAATCATTTTCATCTTGGTCATCGCCGCAGGCGGCAGTCAGTTGGTCGATGAGAGTGAGGGCATATAATACATACATTTATCTCGCTTTTTCTCCTTCTTTCTTTCTTTGTTCGATTGTGTATAGATGTTTAATCGTCAACCATCGGTTTTCTTCTCCACCTGTTCATCTGTCGTTCATCGATATTGACGTAAGCAAGGCAAAGTAAAAGCACATTTTAGTATGATTATCTTCTTTCTCTCTCTCTCTCTCTCTCGCTCGCTCTCTTGATGGCCCTCACATTCTTCTTAACCACACTTTACTTTCTCTTTCTCGTTTTCTTTTTTATGCGCCGCATGCAAAAACGATAAGATCAATCAAAAGGACAACGAGTCATTTTCTCTTATTCTTTCGCTGTCATATGTGTATATACATTACAACTGTTTACAGTGGCTCCCATCATTAGAGTTGCTAATCAAACACAGTTGAATGCACATTTCATAATCGACATATGAAAGGTGTACATGTCTCGAGGGCAAATTAGAAGAACGTCGATTGCTTTATTGTTGAATCTAGTAACAACAGTCACTGATCATATAAGTAGTCCTATTCGATTTGTATCATTTCGTTAGAAGAGCGACAACGACGATTGTGATGATGATGATGATGATGATCGAATATTCTATTAAATAACAAGAGGAAAAGGAAGAGAAAAGAGAAAGAAACGACAACTCTCTTGAGAATCAGAAAGAGAACAGAGAGAAGCAGTATTACACAGCAGTAGCAATTAACTTTGCATTTCCAGTGAGCGCTCTCGCGGATTCTCTTCTCTTCTCTCCTCTCCTCTCCTCGTTCTCATTTTTTTTTCATCTCCTCGTTTCTACTTGTCGTGAACAGTATATGTTGTTACGAGCTACACTTCTTGATCAGATTCAATTGTTTGACGGCGACGAGAAGTTTACTTTGTCTCTTTACTCTCGTGTGCAAAGATCATATTATCGCGTACACATACTTCTAAAGAGACACATACTGTAGAACTACAGATTAGCATTGACTAGCTATGCTTGTTTCCGTTGTTCATCAACATTACTCAAATACACGCACATAACACATTGCAGATCGTATTCTTTTCTTTTTACTTTGTCATTTCCTTCATCTTATAATTGTTGAACTTAATGAGTTACTACATTACAACATTTCCTCCCTTTGAAAAAAGAAGAAGAATGAAGAAAATAGAATAAAGTTTGTATCATATTCTTGCACGTTATTCATTCAGTCACCCGTCATTATTTGCCTGTTCTCGTTTGATTAATTGCAATGAAAAGCACATCTTTCTCTTTCTCTTTCTCTTTCTTCTCCTTCGTCCCATCACATATGCACGCATAGCTCATATTTCATCAAATCCTCGTTTATCCACATAAATGGAGTTCTCTCTTTCTTTTTCTTTCCGTTTCATGTCATAAAAGCAACGACAAACGAGCGTACACTATTGCTCTTCTCTGCTTTCTCTTATTATTCTTCTTCGTCTTCATCTTTTTACATGTAAAGTGATATAGGGATGACCGAGAAAGAGAAAGAGAAACAGAATAAATAGAAGGAGAACGCCGTCGACGACGACGACATCGATGACAAGATATCATGTGTTTTAGTAACTGCTAATTAATTGTTGCTATTAAATTTAAATCTTCGATCTTTTACATGTAAAGTGATATAGGGATGACCGAGAAAGAGAAACAGAAACAGAATAAATAGAAGGAGAACGCCGTCGACGACGACGACATCGATGACAAGATATCATGTGTTTTAGTAACTGCTAATTAATTGTTGCTATTAAATTTAAATCTTCGATCTTATTTTCTTTTTCGTTTCCTTGAGTCAATATTTTCATCTCACATTCTTTTTTTATCATTGATAAAAAAAAGCATTACTACATTCTGTCGTACAAACATGTATATATATATATATAGAGAGAGAGAGAGAGAGAGAGCGAACGACAAGATTGTGCAATACATCATCATCATCATTCGATACGTCAGCATGTATACGCGCACATACATACATATGTATAAGTAGAGCTTTTTCCTCCTCAAGGCTATAGCGGACGATAACTAATTTCTTTGATATTCGAATCATGTCTCTTGAGAGATACTTGTGCTTTGTGCTTGTCTGTCAATCGTGTTAAAGGGCACGCACGTAATGACTGTTCGGTGGAAATATTATAGAGATTGAGTGGTTGTGTTCGAACCAGATGCTGCTTATTGTCTAATTGCATATCTTTATGTACGTATCTTCTCTCTCTCTCTCTTTCTCTCTTCTCTCAATTAGAAAAAGAGACAAAAGAAAACATTTTCTTCGTGTTCAACAAAATTAAGTTTCATCGTCTTTCTTTCAACACGTACGTGTCTATGTTGTCTATCATCAATATATGCGTTAGATATATTTGAGAGGTGTCAATTGCCTTTCGAGTGTGAAATGATGCGACTCGCTTGTTGTAGAACTGATCATAGGAACAACAGCGTCAGCAGTCTGTTGGCAGTACGTCACTCGCTTCATGTTTTTTTTTACTTGGCTGGTTTTGATCTCGATTCTCGCCTTTTATATTCATTCCCATATTTCATGTTCAGACACACGTCGTTTTTCTTCGTTTCTCTCGATACCAAACAAGTGGTATCGACATCGTTGTTAACTGTCATAAATAGAAGCAAAAAAGAATGATGCATCATATCTGATCAAACTCATTCCGCCGTCGTCGCCTTGCGAGCAATGTGTTTGCTTGTGTATGTATATGTGCGCTCGTGCTCGTGCTCGTTTCCTTTTTTTCGTTGATTCTCTTCTCCTGTCTCGACTCGACTCGACGTGAAGCATATCCAAAAATCTCCCTGGAGTGCTTCTTGTCTCATGTTGCCACATGTTTTCTATTGAGCCTAAAGACTAAATTCTATTCGATGTGCATAATTTGATGTTTGAATGAAATAAAACTATCATACACACACTACGCACATATATGTATAATCGATGTCGGACAATGATAATTGTATGAATGTGTGTGTGTGCGTGTGCACGTCTACTTCTATTTTCTTTCTTTTCTTACTCTTTTGTTCGACAATAATAAAAAGTCATTTAACATTGGACGAATAAGTGAGTGTAAGCGCGTGATTTGAAGAGTAACAGTATGTGTGCTTCGTTGAGCGGAAGGGTAGTGTTAGTCGTCGTTCTATAGAATAAGTGAGTGAATGAATGAATGAGAGTAGTTTGTTTACTGCGGAAGACTATCGTAATTAGCGCACAAACGCATGCGAGTGTCATCGACATCAAAAGATCAACAACATCGGCATGCATGATGTTTGTTGCTCAATTCGAATAAAACCCCTACGGCAATGTGACTTCTCTTCTTTTCTTTTCTTTTTCCTCCCTCTCTCTCTGTCTCTCTTGTTGGTTGTCATGCTGCCATCATCTTTTCTTTATATTCTCTCATGAATGTGTGTACAGTCAATATTTAATCAAGCAATTTATCGCGACGATGCGAAAATCGCACAGCAGAAACGACAGAATAAAATGTCACGGGAGGCGCCACTACTATCTTGACTACTGAAGCTAATCCGTTCAATGTGTGATGCAATCGACAATGATGTCAATGCTCATATATTGTTGTTATTGTTATTGTCCGCTGTATACACTAACAATTTGTCGCTCAAACGACAACATTGATTATACACCTCATTCATCTAACCATTCATCTTTTCAATCTCACCTTGATTCGCTATGATATTATAGATGTGTGTGTGCGCGTATATTTTCTCGCACGTTAATAAGCACAAAGCTCCGAACGAAGAGAAGAAAAAAAACGCGAGAGTCGTAGTAGTAGGAGTAATACATTGTACTTTATGAGCAATTGAAGAGTGGGTAAGATTGAAATTCAATATTTGTTCGATGGTTTAGAATGTCTACTATCATCGAAGCTGTCACTTCATGCCTTCTGGCAACAGAGCTTGCTAATCGAGACAGAGGAGACGAAGAAGAGGGTGTTCTTTCTCGCTTGTTCACTCCTTTATACTAAGTGAATTCCCTGTCGTTCATCTGCCGTCTGTCTCCTGTCGTATACACGCACTTGATGTCGATTGTTATTCTAATCATTCGCGTCGTTTGATGATTCTTTTTTTTCTCTCTGTACTGTATTCTGCTTTTTTCATCTATTGCCTGTATTCGATGTCTATCAGCATTGATTACAATAATGAATCAATGAACAAATAGACGTAAAAGAAACCGAGAACCGAGAGAGTTCATCATGTATATATGTATAAAATATGTGTGTGTATGTGTGTGTATTTGTTATCATATGATGAACGACAGAAGGAAAGGTCTAGCGAATCTGTAATTGTACACACTCAAGTGTTCGACAAGCGTTAAATACGTATAGGAGAAGGAAAGAGAGCGCACGCAAGAAACGAGTAGATCTATAAATTATGTTTGTGTTAGAGGAAAGAAGAGAGCAAGAGAGTGTGTGTATGTGTGCACGCGTGAAGTGGCTATTCTCTTGCAATAGTGGCGGCGAGAGAGAACGAAGAGAAGAGAAGAGAGAAGACGAGAAGAGAAAGCAAAGGCAATCATTTGCAGTGTGTAGATGTATATATGCAAGTCAGCATGAAAAGTCCAGCTGCTTTCTTTTCTTTTGTGTGTGCGTGTGTGTGTGTATTAAAAGTCGTCTCATTCTCTCTTATTCTCTCTTATCATGTATTTAATATTAACGTTTTACCTTCGTTTGTTTTTTAGATGACATTTGTTATTTATCTAATATGATGATGATCGAGTCTCTTTCGCCGTCGTCATCACCAACTAGACAATCTGATTCATCTAAACGTCTACGATTTCCTTCTCTAACACGAACAACAAAAAACGATTTATTAACAAATTCATCGTCGAAATTCGATGAAATAAATAATCATATACAAACGAATTCTCTCGATTGTAATAATCAAATGACAACAATGAAACAACAACAACAACAACAATTATCCAATTCAATTGACAATGAAAATGATACAACACTACTGACAACAACAACAACAACTACAACAGTCGAAGTTAAAGTTAAAACAACGAAAACATCATCGTCATCTTCTGCGTCTCGTAAACGTAAACTAAATGGTATCGATGAGACAATTAATACGACGACAATGACTAATAATAATAATAATAATGACAAGCTTGACAAAGAACATGAGCAAGATGATGACGAACAAAAACAACCATCACCGGCGCCGCCACTGCAACACGACAAGCAACAAACAGTCACTAAAAAAAAGGTAATACATTTATATATAGGAATACAATTGATGCGCGAAAGACAGAAAGGAAATTCAATCTCTATTTCTTTTTTACGCGTGTGCGTGCGCGTAGAATCCCCGAGGGATAATGATATCTTGATGTATGCGTATGTGTTCGCCCTATTTACTTTTCTTTCTACATACACACACACATATATATAAGCATACTATGCATATATACGCGCAGCTGCTTTATTTCTTCTTCTCCTTGTCCTGTTCTATGTGTGTGTCTGCTATTCATCGTTGTCGTCATACAACACTTATCTTTAAAGAGACAGAATAAATGTGCAAATCTGTCAATTAATTCATCGATTCATTTAACTGTTTCTCTTTTTTTTTTCAAAGAAAAAACAACGAACAACAAATAATGATACAAATACCAGTAATGATTCATTAACTAATGATAATATAAACGTGAAAACAGTGGATCAATCGTGTCTAACCGATGAATCATCATTCGGCTCGTGTGAACCGGGTACTAATGTTGTTCTACAAGGCATTGTTTGGAATGAAACCGATAAAGGTATGAATTCAACTTAAGTTACAAACAATGTTCAATATTTCTTCGTTTTTTAATGTGCATTTTATAGGTGTGCTCGTCGTTAATATCACCTGGCGGGGTAACTATTTTGCTTTCTTTCTTTTCTCTTGTTAACTTTCATTAAATGTGCTTATGCTTTAGGCAAGACTTATGTTGGCGCATTGCTAAATACAACTGAACAAAATTGGGCTCCACCTCGGTAAGTATTGCCTTCAAGGCAATTCCTTTTTAATCAATAATAGAAGGAAAAGAAGGAGAAATAGAAACGAGAGAAGAAGAAGAAGAAAAAAAGAAATATGTATGTCATCAAGAGTCTCACTTTATGCGACGTTTGATAAGTGCCTACTCGAGTTCACTCTTTGTCTCACTTGAACAGACTACTTTGAAATGAAAAAAAACGAAAGGAAGAGAAAAAAACGAAGAAGAAAAAAAAACGAATTGATTTCTTCGAGTTTTGTTGTATGTATTCGTAAAATAAATATTCAAAATACTTTATTTATCCAATATTTTTCTTTTAACAGCTATAAATCAGATGTTCGTTCGACAAAACATAATCGACATAATAATAATAATCATAACAATAACAATCATCATAACCATAATCGAGATTATCTTTTAACTTCATCGACAACTTCTCAATCATCAGTTCATGTACAATCAAATTCTAATCATTCATCAATTGAACCAGCTGAACGAATGTTACGAAACGGTAAACGTCGAGGAACATATTCAACAGCCGCATCGAAAGCCGATCTATTCAAAATACCTGAAGCACCACCGTCGAAAACCGATGATAATCTTTCGACGGACAAAGTTCATGATACCGGAAGTGGTGCAGCATCATCGTCGACGAGTGTCAACGATGAAGATGAAACGAATTCGATATCCGGCGAAAAAACTCTCGTTCGAAATGGTGTCGATGATGAAACAGGTGATAATTGTTCGAGTCGAAGTGTAAGTCCGACAACAAGTGGTGCAAGTACAGCATCATCGAGTCCACCACCATTGATCCAAGAAAAGACAACAACAACAACAACAACAAATAATAATAATAATGTCGAACAAACAGTACCATCAATACCAATTGATTTATCAAATTCAAGAACAACTTCGATTAAAATCGAAGAGAATTCATCCACATTCAATTCTGTTATTCAAACATCACCATCGTTACCACCCTCATTTCTCTCTTCATTCACTTCGAAAACATCGAAATCTAAAAGCAAAGAACCATTATCAACTCCACCATCGCTTCTATCGGCACATCCATTCAATAATGGACTTATTTTCTCTCCACCGACAAATCCCGTCAGTTTTCTACCTCAACCATTACCACCCTCGTTTCTCCATCCATCGCCGAATGCATTCGGTCTATCACCATTTCATCCACCAGCACCTTCTCATCATTCGCCAACATCAAACAAAACGAAATTATCACCATCAACATCCATTTCTCCATCGTCCTATCTGCCACTTCCACCACAACTTTATTTTAATCCATTGACAACACCTCGTTTTCCATCGGTCTGCTCGACTTCTCCGTCATCTTCACTATCCAAATCCTCGCGCTAATTTGTTTTTCTTTTCTATTTGTCTATTTGTACGTTTGATCAGATACTCAAATTACTTATTTCAATGTGTTTCTTTTCGTTGTTCTCTCTCTCTCTGCTTCTTTCTAAAACATATGTGACAAGGTGCTCTAATGTCTAGTAAACAAATTGGTTCCTTCTTTCTTTCTTTCTCTCTCTCTTTGGTTTTGTTGTTTATTGTATATAGATTCTTTCGTTCAGTTTATCTATTCTAGTCGAATATTCTATATTCCCAGAGAAAGAGATCTAGAACCTTTTATGTAAATTTTCTTTTCTCTTTCATCGATTTTGTTTCATTTTGCCACTATTATTAGTACTATCGCTACTACTACTATTATTATTATTTCTGTGTAATTATCAAGCAAACAATAAGAGGAAAAAACAACAAAAAAGAAAGAAAGAAAGAAAGAATATGCATAATGACAATGAAGTATGTGTATTTAGCCTTGCGTTGCCTGCTCACTTAACTCTCAGAAATTGCACGACGTAGAAGAAAAATCAAACAAGTTCGGTGTTGTTTTTCTTTTTCGTTGTCTGTATTGAGAAGAAAAAGAAAATAAACGAGAGAGATTTGATGATGTCACGTCAGTGTTAATTCAAGTGGATGGAACTATTTTCTTTTCTTTTTTCTTTTAAATAAATCAAGTCAATCGTATGTGATTTAACAAGATGTCCGTGCTTTTTTCGTCTCTCAAATAGAAAATTATCCTGACATGATGTAATTGATGCTCTTCATATTTCTTTTCGATTATAATCAATAATATATTGAATAGTGACAAACAATCATTACATATGTATGTATTCACATTTAAATTATATATCGATTTGTATGAGAAAATGAGAAGAACGTCAAGCAATTCAATATTGCATATACATAATATTGCTTCCAAACAGTCAAATCTGATTATTAGAATACGAACGAATCGATTCATTTATTCAAACAAAGTTCATTTATCAAATAACTTGCTTTGAATGAGAAAAAGGTTATATCAATAGAAACTATCTCTATGCCTTTTTCTTTATGTATAGACACGTATAGTTTCGAAAAACATCATTATCGATATACGAACCGTCACCATTGCGATTAATAGACATATTTACATAGTATACATAAAGAGATACGAATACGAAAACTAGATTGATTGTAACCAGGACAAGAAAGATCAGAACTAGTGATTTTTCATTGTTCTCGTTTTCTTTTTTTTTCTATATCGATAGAGGCAAAATTGTACGATTGAAACGAAAAAGTAATCGAGATGTCAATTAAAAAGCAAGGCTTCCCTTCAATATGTTATGAGAATCTCTCGAGAAAGAAACAAGAGTAGCTCGAGTGTTTCTCTGCCTATGGATATATACATAAATATAAACTTATCATTGCTAGTATATAGGCAAGCGAATTTGCCGTCATAATCCAATGCAGCTTGTCAACAATGACGGTGATGAGTTAGCAATAGAAAGATGAGGAAACGGAAGAGAGCAAGAAAGAGAAATGG
>Ga0209922_101775_pt1 | contig 20002 bp, 23 predicted proteins | sample ThiBiot_500_biof_FD_183946 | JGI IMG/M metagenome (GOLD analysis project Ga0209922, IMG submission 183946) | Wastewater bioreactor microbial communities from Cape Town, South Africa - Thiocy_expt_500_biof (SPAdes) | ecosystem: Engineered > Bioreactor > Thiocyanate-remediating > Anaerobic-Aerobic ...
ATCATCAATATCATGATTCACATTCGAATGGTACAACCAAACAACAACAACAACAACAACGATATCCGAATCTATTCAACGGTTCATCGCCGAGACAGATGTGGAATGGAAATCAACCAACACAATATGCTTCTCAACAATCAGCTCGTTTAGATTATCCGAATCAAATTCAACAACGACTTCCAATTCGACAAGCCCATTCGCCATCATCACAATATTCTCAAACACTAAATCATCCGAACACCAACAATGACCGATGGACGAGTCCATCTTGGACAGATCCCGCTATAATTTCCTGCGGAAACAAACTCGATCCCACAACATCATCTAGTTCTCAATGGTCGTCAACTACGCAATCACAAGGATCTTCCACATTATCCTCAGGAACCAATCTCATCCCGCCAATACGTTGGTCACAACATGCAAATGTTTCATCATCGTCGTCTTCTTCTTCGTCTCAATCACGTTTAATTCCCAATGGAAACTATTCACCGTATTCGACAAGATCAGGTGTCGATGATGCCAATCGTTCTTAGAGAAACAAAAGGAAAAAAAACAACACACACGCACACATACGCGAAAATCTTTGTCGTTTCTTTTTTTCTTCACAAAATTTTTCACATGCATATAAACACGTTTATCAAATAAGAAGAAAAATCAAGTTCAAAAGTCTTATTATTATTATTTTTTTGTCTATGCGCTCTCCGTGCCCGGATGATGGATTCGTCTTCATTTTTCTCTCTCTCTTTTTTTTTGCTCGTTTGTTTTCTCTATATTTCTATCTCTTTCTCTCGTTGTCGTTTATCATATATACATATTATATATATATACATACATAGCAAGAAAAAAAAAGCCAACAGAAATACACATTTTATATTCATATTTCTCTACGAAAAGCACAAACATGAATGGTCATTTTTTGGATTTCAAAGAAATGAAAACAAAAACCGAAAGTAACCCAAATGTGTTGTTCTTCTTCTTCGTCTGCAAACGAACATCTGAATAAATTCAATATTTGTTTCGTTTTTTCTTTCCTATTCGTTATCTATTCATTGTTGTCCGTTTTTATTATTCCTCTTCGTCTATTGTTTTCTTTTTCTTTTATTTTTCACTATTCATGCGTGTGAGATAATTTTCAAAGATTGATTCATTGATATTTTACTAAAATTTTTGTCGAAAAAAGAAAACTAGAAAGACCATTGAAAAACTAAACCATTCTAAAAGAGAGCAGCAATTCTTTTTACTTAAAAAATCGTTTAAACCTTAACAACAAAGAACGAGAGAAAAATGAGAGAACAGCAAAATAGCTAGGAACAATATTTTTCATTGTTGATTGTCACACATTAGCAGCACTTTTGTTGCTTTCTGCTCGTTTCTCTCACTCACTTCGTTAAACATTTTTTAATAGAATTGTCAAAAAATCAAAACAGTCTTTCTTTTGCTTTCTATGGAGACGAACAATTCATTGATTCAAGCAGCATTTTCTTTCGAAGATCGAAAGCGTTTTACAGCTCAATGTGAACACGATATTCTACGTAGTTCAATTAATTCCGATACAGATCTACCGGCAACAGCCGATCCATGGAAACAACGACCGGTTGATTTCACGATGAAAAATTTTCATCCTAATCGACAAAAAGAACGAAATCTATTTTCAAATGAAACCAATCTTTTTCCATCGAATAATCAATCAACGAAAAATGAAAGACAAATCAATCGAAATGTCATGAAACCATTTGCAACTTCGTATGATAGAAAATCGAATGATGATCAAGACGAACGAGAGTTTTTGTTGGGCCGAAAAATTCAATACGAAAAAGTCAAACGAATGTTAAACACTGAACAATATCGAAATCCGAAGCCACACGATTTTCGTCAAGTATAAAATCTGCAATTCACAAAAAAAAACACACACGATTTTAATATTTCTAGTATCCGAATATCAAAGAACTAGGTCTCGATGAATTTCAAACAGCCTACGATCGAGATCCGTATAATATTCGTTTTCATTCGAATCATTTAAATACTTGTACGTAATTCTTCGATAATATTTTTCTTCATAATAACATGATTTTATTTTTCAGTATGGCTTCAAGATCGTAAACATGAACGTATTGCTGAGACTCAAAAACCATTACCTGAAATGTATCGAGCACTAACTGCTCGACCAAAATGGGAGACACGATTAGTTCTACCGAAAATTGCCTATCCGAATAAATATGCTGCTTATACTGTAAGTACATTGTCGTGATTTGATTTCATTGAACTCAATTGTTTTTCTTTTGCCTATGCAAAGCGTTATCGAAATCCGAATCGAACAGTTCAAAGTGCCTATTGGGAACGTGTAGAGAATCGTTTTGATCAAACAAAAAAACGTGTGAATGTCATTTGATTCATACAAAATATATATTTATTCCTTTATGTTTGTTTTTTTCCTTCATATTTACATAAAAAAAAATATTTTTTTATATTAAATAACAACAAAAAAATTTATCGAAAAATCATTCGACCGGTTTTACCATAAAGAGCTAAACAAAATGAATTGAAATTCAATTTCGAACACAAAACAAAACAAACCTAATGGACTACCATCCGGTGTTTCAGGCAAACCGATCGCTTTTGCGTAGTTACTCGCATACCATCTAAAGACAAAGCGAAATAATTGCAAAGAAAAACACAAACAGAAAATATCTTTACATGCTCAATGATTCACTAGCGAGGATTGTTCGTACGACTTTAGCGTATAGTTTCGATTGCCTTTGAAATAATAAACAATTGATTTCTTGTGAAGTTCGAGCTGGTGGAATTAAACAACACCAATTATTCTTTCGTTCGTCTTCAGCATCGAGAACAAGATTATTTCCATTTTCACCGAACAGCTAAAATTATGAATTCGAATAAAATTCTCTTTTTCTCCTCTTGTTTTACTTTAACAAGAAATCCATTTCGTGGACTTGCTGTTAGCTTATCTTCCGAAACGAATCGCCCTTCGAACGGACCGATAATTGTCGTTTTCAAGATTCGAACTGTCGGCGAAAATGTGATCGTATCATCACAACGACGCATTTGTATTTGCGTTGGCAGCGAAAGTAGAACTCTAATTATACAAATCGATACCTTATTGAACAAAAAAACGAAGACAATCATTTTACTTGGACAGATTTTTCGTTAGCGTCGATGATGGTTTCTTTTCTATGCCATTCATCTTCGTCGATGACACAAAATCCGGACAATCATCTTCGAGATGATTATTAAAACAAATAATACATACAGATGATGTCATTTTCTACAATAAACACAAGTATACATATTGAAAAGAAACATGTTTTCAATAATATATCTGTACAATCTATAGACATATACACGTATTATTTGATAAAACACACAAACAAACAAATATTCGTTAACATTTTTCATAGAATAAAAGATAACAATTTTCAGTGACATATGATGTCTGAAAGAGATGTTCGATTTGATTGACTTGAGTTATATGTTCATCGTCGCTGAGATACCATTGCGATTGTTCAGTTCGATATAAGCAAACGCAATGACCATCGAGCGAATTCTCGGCTAAATGCAAACAAACAGCAAGTAAACGATAGTGTAGAACGAATGGCGAATGTGTTCGAAGGCCGAGCCAGGTTGTATAATGAAGACTTGAGAGATCGAGAATTCGATTTGGTTGAATGAGAATCGGTGTTTTTAGTTTGAGAGCCGTACGCGATAGACGATCGTAGGAGAATCGTTTCAATTGTACGCAGAGAATTTCGGGATAATTGCAGAGCATTTGTTGGCTCTTCATTCGTGTCGAATGACGACTCAAAATCGATGGAAGAGGATGACTAGTTGTTGTTGTTGTTGAAGCTAAAGAATAAAAAACAAAAAGAGAATTTTTGTTTTTTTGAAAATTAAAATCTACATGAAATCGGTGTTGATGCGTAGATTTGATCGGAATATTGTCGACGTGAAGTGACAATCGGTGACAATGCATCGCTGCAAACGAAATTCTCTTGAAGAGTTCGTTTCCGATTCGAACAATTCGAACAATTCGAACAATTCGAACATAACGATGTATCGATCTAGATCAGCACTCGAATAATAATAATAATTTAAACAAGAATATTTTCATACGAATTCGATTTTCGTTAATTGAGAAATAAGTTTTTCGAGTGTCGTTTGATGCTGATTGACTGCCAATGTCAAAATTTGAAATGGTTCCGTACGAAATCGAACATGTGAACAACTAGAACAATTTCGAGATCATAAATATACACAAATTCAAGTTTGATTTACGTGTCACAACAATATGCATGAAGTATCTGCCCGGAAAATGTCTGCTTCATAATTGAACCTAATTGAATTTGGTGTAACAACCAAGTGAGATCAATATATTGAATTATTAACGATGTTTGACTATCGAGAGTATCGAGAGTAATGTGTTCATGAAGCTGAAATAGAAGGAAATAAGAAAGAAAACAATTGAATGGCCTCGAAAATTACGTCGGTTTCAGTTTGAGAGAAAAGTTTGCTGAGCGATTCGAGATTATAAGTTGATAATTTCGAATTCTGTATTTGATTGATTACACTGAAAATGAATTGAAAGTAAACACGATCATATTCCATTTGCCGAGATTTATTTTTACTTATTCGAATAGCCGAATGTTTGTTTACTGAGAGAATTATTTAGTAGATCGTAGAGACATTGAAATAATTCACAAATATCTGTTGGATTCGTTTGATTGAGCAGATTGGAGTTCGTTTGTTGAATAATTGAAATGAATTTCGATGTGTCAACAAGTGTTGACCAAGGTTTCGATGGATTTGTTCGATGATCGTGACGCAATTGCGAAAGAAGATCGACGAAAACTGAAACAATCGGCTCGTATTTGTATTTCGAAAGCTAGAAATCGCAAATTTTCCTTTCGATAATTCTTTAAAAATGAAATTTTACATTGAGATTTTTGTGTAACGAATGACAAAATGTATTCAATGATGCGAAACTTTGCAGAAGAGAATTCAATGAACATGTTGTTCCATATGGATTCATAATTCCTGGTCGAAGTATGTTCGATGTCTAAAAACTAACATTTCCTATTTATCAATCTCGATTGATTCGACAAACTTGTTGAAGTCGAAAATCATTCGTTGGCTTGAGATGAAAATTATACAGATACTCCTTTGGTATTGTTTTAACTTTTGAATGATTGGCTTGAACAAGATTGAGCAGTGATTTTTGTTGAGTATCATCTTTCGATGAATAGATCGTGCCAATTAAATGAATAGTAAAGAAGAACAGTAGAACATAAGGAATGAAATGGTACAAACAAAGATAACTAATAAGAAATCCAAGGATAAAACATTCGAAGAGAAGAATATCGAAACGATGTTCTTTTCTATAGAAAATAAAATAAGATTTGAAAATTTTGACAGAATTTTGATGAACTGACTTGTTTCGAGTGACGAAATATTTAACGATATTATCGAGAATTAAATAACAAATGAATTGAAAAGCAATTTGAATTGGATTGAAAACGAATTCGAACATGATAACTATACGATGGTGACAAGAGAAGAGAGAATTGGAAAAGACAACGAACGAACAAAGAATGATGACGCAAAAATAATTCGTTTGCTTATCGACCAATAGGATTCGGTGTTCTGGATCAAACAGTTCATTGTCTAATTTTATTGAAAGAAAAAAGAAAAAATGTTTCATCTCGGCAAAAATCTTTCGAATACACTTGGTAATCGTGCTTTTCATACATCGAAAGCCTTGTATTTATTCGGTAGTGGAGCTATCAAAGTAAATTGATTGTTGTTTTTCGAAATCGCCATTGATTATTTGTATTGCAGGAAGGTGCTACTTTACCGAATCAAACATTATTCGAAAATGATCCGAAGACAAAAGTAAATAGTGGCGATTTATTTAATGGCAAAAAAGGAAGTAGGGAAATTCGTAACGATTGTTTTGTTATTGATCTTTTTGCTCTGTCGTTTAGTTCTTTTTGGCGTACCAGGAGCATGTAAATAACTTGTTTTTTTCTTGAATGAATTTCGATTGTTTTTCTGTTCGTTTTTTTTCGTTAAATTTAGTCACACCAGGTTGTTCGAAAGTTTGTTTTGTCGTTTTTTTTTCTCTTCTCGAAATAAATCGGAATTTTCTAGACACATTTACCAGGTTATGTCAATTCAGCAAGTGATTTTAAAAAACTCGGCTACGATACAATCGTTTGTGTAACAGTAAATGATCCGTTCGTCGCACAAGCTTGGGCAAAAGAACAGAATGCACAAGGAAAAGTAAACGAAAAAGTTTATAATTTGATTGTAAAACAAAATATTCGTTCGTCTAGGTTCGAGTTTTAGCTGATCCTGAAGCAAAATTCGTTAAAGTAGACGAAGAACGTGCTTTTTTAGTAAAATGATATTCTAACGATTGATTTTAGGCTCTTGGTCTCGAAAAAGATTTGACAGCTGCTCTTGGCAATGTTCGTTCATCACGATTTGCCTTAGTTATTAATAACAATAAGGTCGAAAAAGTATTCGTCGAACCTGATGGCACCGGTTTAACATGTTCATTATCACAAAATATTCTCGATGCTATTAAAAACAAATGAACTTGACCTCCGTCCTCTTTTTTTCTCCTTTTAATAAACTATATAACCAAGCATAGCTTAATCTCGCGTTTTAGATAGATTTATTTTTATTTACTTTTTTTTGAAATAAAATCATGGAAGACTTCGATATGTATGTTGATGAAAATATCGAACAAGAAAATGAAAAATCACCACAGAAGAAAGCTGCTCAACCATCTGGCATTGCCATGGACGCACTAGCTGGTTTACTTGATAGTTATTCGACAGGCGGAGTTAAGGTAAGAAAACGAGTGATTTTTCTTATTGATAAAAAAAACACGAACGATAGAATTCTCCTCGATCAACGGCACCTTTACAACTTCAACAAACGCGTCCGGCAGCGACAATCAGCACGCCTATTCGTTCGACAGTTAAAACTCAAGTCAGTACGCCAAGTGCTGCGACATTTCAAGCACGAACGAATAAATCCGAAGTTCTTATTGAACATATCGGAAGTAAATCGAATTCAAAATCAATCAGCCAAAAAACTCCGCAGATTCAATTCAAATCAATCGTCAAACCTTATAAATACATGTTTCAAACAATCTACAAACGTGCTGAAGGTTAGTTTCAATGAATTTCTTATTCGATTGCCAAGGAATTTGATTTATTAGCACTTAATAAACAACTCGAACACTTCGAAGATCTATTTATCTTGGCAAATCAAGAAAAAAACAATTTCGTTCTCTATCCAATTGGAAATGCTGTTCAGGTAGAATTTGACAAAAAAAAACGAATTCAATTTTGTAATGTTGAGTTTAGGATGAAGTGCCACTTGTTGGTCGTATAGTTTGCGATTCGGCTGGCCAACTAAACGCTCAATCGATCATTCTCGAAGGTTCATCTCGAACATCGAAATGTAATCGTGTTCGTCTCGATGTTTCCTCATTGCCCAGTTATTCGTTATTTCCTGGTCAAGTGAGATTTCGATCTTCAAGAAACAAAAACGAAACTATTCTTTAAAAAAAACAAATTTAGATCGTTCTCGTTTCGGGAAATTACACAAGTGCAGAATGTTTTCATGCGAAACAATTAACTGATGTAAAATTTCGATGATTTGAAAACTAGAAGTGCGTTGATATTTTTGTTTTAAAGCCACCGATGATTCCTCGATCGAGTGAGATAACAATTTCGAATGATGTTAGTTTTATGGCTGCAGCTGGCCCGTATTTACTTGCCAATGGAGATTTGAGCGCGTTTGAAGAACTTCTTCGACGAGCTGATGAAGATCCAGCTGTTCAAACATTGATTTTAGTAGGAATTTATGAAAAGAGGCAGAAAACAATTGAAAGTCGATATCTTTACATTTAGCTCGGTCCATTTGTCGATGAACGTTCGTCTTACATTCAAAATTTGAAAGATAAAACCTACGAACAAGTATTCAACGAGATGATTGACAAAATTCAAAGGTTGATAAACAATATTAAGCGAAAATAATTAGAAATTTCGAAAATATAATTCTAGTTTTCAAATAAAAACAATTCTCATTCCATCCGTTCGTGATATTCATCATGATTCTGTTTATCCATTAAGCCCATTGATCCTCAATAATAATCGAGAATCGGTTGGTTTTATTTTATTCTTTGAATTGTTTTTTTTTCATGTTAGTTTTTCTTTTTTTCTTAGCCAATTGCCTATAGTTCGGAACCATCGATCTTATCAATCGATAATCTCCAATGTGCAATTACATCAACAGATATTCTCTGTCATTTGAGTTCCGAAGAAATCAGTTTGTACGTTCGAATTCATCGTTGTTCACCAATAAGTTTTCGAATTTTTAGCAATCAAACAACCGATCGAATGTCACGTTTAATTCGTCATCTATTTCATCAACATTCGTACGTTGAAAAAAAAACACAACGAAACTTAGATTTATTAAAATATAATTTTCTATTTTCGAATAGATTCTATCCATTAACTCCATCGAATGAATCAGTTTCAATCGAATACGAACAATCAATGAAATATTCTCAATTAGATACTCTTCCACATTTATTTTTAACATCATCAGATCTTCGTCCATTCATTAAAGTATATCGATAGTTTACAATTTCGTTTTTTTTGTTCATTTGTGTGTTTAGTTTATCGATTCGATTTGTGCAATAAATATTGGCCGTCTTGTTAAAAATCAAGATTCAACAATGATCAATCAAACAAGTGGCACATATGCAAAGATTTCGTTGACAAAGACAGATATTCATCTCGATAATGATTTAAATGAACATTTACATATTCAGATATTAAAATTATAAAGAACAAAAATAGTCAGATATAGAATTATTATTTTTGTATGTGTATGAAATTAAAATTTTGTTGAAATAAAAAAAAAGAAATTTAAGAGAAAAAGACAGTTTAATCACTTGAAGCAAGTTTGTGAAGTTCAGAGGCAAGATTTAACCAGTTGGAAAAGAGTTTCAACAGATCAGACGATGGTTGTTGTGAAAATGATGAAGAATCTAAGGAAAATATTCGAATAAAAAACAAATAAATTGAATTTTACTTGTAATCGATTGTTCGATTCTATTCCATGCATCATTTGGTTTAGTTTCTCTAACAGTTGGATCAAATTCTATCATAGCAGGAATGAGAACATTCGCGTACTTTGAAAAAATAAAGAGATTCGATTTTGAATGATGATTATTTTTGTTTGTTTGTTTGTTTTATTCTTACATCCGATGGATTTAGTTCTCTTTTCTTAACAATTCGACTAATAAGTCCGAGTAATTGTTTAGTTTGTTCATTCCATTTGGATTTATTTGCTACGAATTCTTGTAAATTCTCAGTTGAATATGTTTGAATTTGTTTACAAAGATTTCGATACCAAATACGATCGAATAGATAATTCAAACGTTGATTTGTCGATTGTTTTTCATAGTCAAAATATTCATTTTTCGAATCATCGATGAGTTCTTGTTCTAATTCATCGACACTCTCCGATAGACAACGATACATCGATATAAATGCTTGTTTTTCATCATCATCAAGATCTTCTTTTTCACCGATATTGGTATCGATTAATGCAAAACAATAATTATCACGACCTCGTAATGCATGAATCAAATGATTTTGCCCGAGAAATGCTGTCATTGTCGATTGACAAGTGTTCGCTGCTTGTTGTAGATAATACCTGATTATTGAAACAAAGAAAAATCTTTGATTTCAAACGAACAAAATGTTGTAAGTTACTTGAAAATTTGTTCTCGACTATCGATAACAATTGGTATTTGAAATTGATTAAGATTTCCTTGTGAATACGTCATCGTATGTTTGAGTACACGTTCTTTTGGATCCGTCATAGAAATCGGTTCGAATGCATAATAATCGATTTGATTTGTATTGAGTCCGAATTTTTCAATCCAAAAGAGAAATCGTCGAAAGACATTCAACATCAATCGTTCGAAATCCATAAATGTCAATGTATCAGCAAGAATTGTTGCTACACCTTCATAGAATTGTACTTCATGTTGAACGAAAGCTTTCTCTTTTTTCTCTCGAATTGTATCGATGGCTAATACACCGTTACATGTTTGCCGTTGTAAACGTTTCAATGGCAAAAGAACTAAACTACCCGATTGATTTTTCACTGATGGATCGAAGAAATATATTCGCGAATGATTTTTTGTTTGATTGATATACGTCCATTTTCCGCTATCGACGATTTGAAAACTATTTTAAAGGAAAAATTTTGTTTTCGAATCAAAAAATGAATTCAAAAGAATGGTTACGAAATGCCGCCTTGTTCACGTTCGAGTGTTTTGCCGAGCATAAGATCGGTTTGATCATTTGTTGTTGCGACATATCGAATTTGATTTCGATCATTTTCAATTAAACCAATGTAAATACTTAAATGTTTATCCGATTGATTTCCGAATGTATCGGCATCTTTTTGTAGAATATCGAACGTTTCTCTATAAAGTTCACCAAGATTTCGATAGGATATTTCTCGAAGATGTTTAAGCCATTGTTGACGTGTATGAACACGTTGACGATCATTTGCACTGAGCTACAACAACAAGAAATTGAACAATTGTTCTTCTGTTTGTCAGTCAACAAATTCGTTCATACAGGTGCTTGAAAATTTTCGATAAATTTAAGCAGTTCTTCGACTTTTTCATTTCCACCTGATGATTCATTGAGAGTTTGATGAATCGTCATAATCAAATCAAAGAATTGTGTACTAGTTAATTTTGGATGATCTTGATATGTTTGTAGAACTAAATGAATAGAATTAGAAAACAGAAGATCTCTCTCTCTCTCTCGGGTGTGTGTTTCGAACCTTGTTCGATTTGCTCGACAACACTGCCTTCTTTATATTGTTTGAGATAGTTGGCTAATGGTTCGAGTTTAATCACGCCTGTGCATGACGTGTTCATTTTTTCGAATAATTGATCACATTGATTTCGACGTTGAGCATCGATGGATCGTTGTTGTAACTAAATTTGAAAAATCAGCAGCTTCTATTTGTTTTTTTTTCTTTTTAGTTATATGAGAATATGTTTTACGAGTTGTTTTTTCTCGGTTTTTTCTTCGTTTGTTTCTTTGAAATTCGAACGAAAATAATCGATCAATGCTGATATAGCCATTTCATTTTTCTTCAAACCAGAAAATGAATTTAATAATGAACTAAATTGATATTTATTCATCAATTGTTCGTCATAAGCAATCGATTGATTATTATTGACGTCATCGAAATGTTCGAGATTATCTTCAATTCGAAAAAAATTCAAATTTGATTTTTATTCAAACATAAATACGAACAAACTGGTTGTTGTTCATGAGTGAAACGATAATTTGGTTCGTCTTGAAAAAGAAGAAAAACAAGATTCGAATGATTTCTCTATCGACAAAACATACAAGCTGATGATGGTTTTAATTCAATTAATGATTTTGTTGGTTGATTTTCATCGGCATTTTCTTCTTCATTTGCTGATACAATTTGTTGTTCGTTCGTAACAGGTATTTGTTCAGTTGGATTTTTCTCTGCATCAGTGTTCGGTTCTTCAGGCGTTTTATTCAATTCAATCGCTTGTTTAACAACAGGCCCTGAGAGGACAAGAAAAAAATACGAAACTTCGACTATGAAAATTCATTGAAGAATTTTACATTGATTTGGTTGATTGACATATTTTTTATCGTTTTCATTTAATTCATCGTAGAATATTTGTAAGATTTGAAAAACATTCTTTCGAAAAAGATATCCACTCTACAGAGAGAAAAAAACAGGAAAAAAAAGTAAGAAAACTATTTGAATTTTACTTGTTTATCATCTAATTGATCGAACAGTCGATGAAAAAGAAGATTGAGTTTGTAATCTTTTGTTATGTTTGTATATGTTTGAGCACAACAACGATAGATATTTACGATTTGATCGAATTGACCTGATGATTGTTTATTCAAAGCATTTAAAAAGTTCTGAAACATTTTCGAAAAGACGATTTTAATCAAAAACGAAAACTACTAAAACACACTTCAGTAAATGTTCCTAAATGCATTCGATGTGATTGAAATGGTATTATATCCGTTAGAAGATCTGATTGCTTTGGAAATTCATTGAATTGTTCGATCATATTATTAATCTGAAATCAAATGAATCGAAATTCAATGAAATGAAATATAAAATCGAACAAAAAATAGATTTACAAGTTTCGTTTGTATCCAACCTCGTTCCGGCACATTCCAATCTTGAAAAAGTTCTTTCAAAAGATTCGTTCGTCGTTCTTGTTCCTTGGCAATCAAATCACGTTGTTGACCACGTTCATCTTGTCGTTGTTTGAGTACAGTTCGTAATGATGTTTCTTCTTCACCGTAGACTTTCAAAACTTGTGTTTTCTTCGTTTGTAACAATGTTTTCATTGCATAATGATAAGGTGATAATGATGAATAGTGCATATATTTTGGATTGTTACGCATGAGAAACGATGCTAAACGATTGATAGGATTAAACGAACGATCTGGTGTTGCTGTTTCGATTAAATGATGTTCATCGGCTTCATTTAAAACTTTTTCACAAGCAAGAACAACTAATGGAAGAAGATTTTCGAGTAGATCATTGATGACAATAGGCGAGAAATTTGTTGACCACCATTCATTTGCTAGACTATCGATAACTGTACTCGATGCAACTTCTTGAATTAAACGAGATGATGATGATTTTGTTCGATCTTGAGAAAGAAATTCATTCAATGGATCAACATCCGTTGGTAAACTGAAAAATCAAATTTATTCCAATAGAAAATAAATCAATCGAACAAGAACAAAAACTACTTCGTTTGCTGCTGTTTATGATAGTTCGAAGATGATCTAGAAAGATGCATGATGAGTTCGAATTGTCTTTTTTTCTCGGTATTTAACCTACCCTCCGATGAGCATTTTGACTAACTGTATACGTATTGTTTTCTTGAAAAAAATTTTCTATTCAACATCACTTAGCAACTACCTTCAAAAATTTTCAGCAATAACTTGAAACTAATGACATCTATTCGAATGAATATCGTTTTTCGAACATGATATTCGTCGAAGTTTGCAATTGATTTTGAATTCGATCTCGAATGGAGAGAAAATCAAACATTTTCAAATGAATTCGATTTACAAATCAAATTCGAGATGATATCCTCCATGTGTACTTTTTGTATATTTCTCTTGCACTTTCTATCTCTGTGTGTATTTCGAGTATTTGTATACAATAAAATGGATACGATGACGCATTTGACGTGAAGAAAGAGAATGAACGAATGAATAGAATGCAAAACACTGCTTTTTCTCTGACATTCTTTTTGTTTGGTATGCATTTAATCTTTCGCTCTTACGCAATTTGTCCTCTATTCTCTCATTTTCTCTCTCTCTTTTTGATTTTGTTGATTTGAAAAAAATCTAGTCGATTTTCGTTAGGCATAATAGTATTCTTAGTACAAGAAGCATTATTATTTCGTTTCATTCTCTCTCCCTCCCTCCCTTCCTACTCATCCAATATTTTTCTTCTTTTCGAAGACGTGACTTTTTTGATTATATAGGTAAATCACTTGGTTTGAAATTATTGACCTTTTTCCATTGATTTCGGGTGTTTTATTTTTGCCATATGGCCCTGTCGCTGCAAAAAAATCCTTCTTTTCTGTCATCTAATCTCAGGTAGCTTTTGCTTGTTTTTTTTTATCATTATCATCATGATTCGTTCGCTCTCTCTCTCTCTCTCACTGAGTCTTTATCTAAGGTTAATAAACATAGATAATTTTGAATTTAGAAAGAAAAACAACATTCTTTTGCTTTTTGTGTTTTTGTTAAATTATTTTTAGTTAATTTAAGTCGATTGAAATTTAATTATTATTGCATTATGATGTCAATATATCGAGAGTATGTTGATAGTTACTCGTATGATTAAGAAGAGAATTCTAGTATTGGATAGAAATTGTACGATGAAGAACAAAACAAAAAAAGAAGAAGAAGAAGAAGAAAAACCGCATTGCTTTTTTTCTTTTCCTTTCGATATGTATGTATAAGATGATGATGAGGATGCTAGAACATTGTAGATACTAACGGTGACGGCTTATATCGTTCGAGGGCGTGCAAACTAAAGAGAAGGAGAGCGAGAGAAAGAAGACGATATTTACATTCTTGTCTGTCTATGGTAACAAGATAGAAAAGGACTAGGAAGGAGAAAAAGAAGAAGAAGAAGAAGACGAATACATATACAATCATACGATGTCGATCGTCCTCAATATTGTTTTAGTATGCATCCTTTTTTCTGTCTGCTTGTTCGCACGTTGATTTTTGTCTTTTGTTTCAAACGTCGAGGGAGAGGGATTTGTGTCATTTAGAGTAAAATGATGTAGTTGCTCTATATTTTTTTGTTGTTCTCATTTTGAATAATATCTCAATCAGTTTTTCGTCGAATAACTTGGTATTTGCTTTTGCGTTTATGATGATGATGATTATTGTTATTATTTTCTCTTCTCATAAAAAAAATCAAATCGAACTTTTAAAAGTTCGAAAGAAAGTAAAAAAAAGGAATGTACTCATTTTTCGTTGTTTTTCTTCGTTTTTTTTCTATATATATATTTAAATGAATATTTACACATGCAGAAAGAACGGCACACATTACGTGTTAGATATTCCAATCAAAAGAAAAAAAATAAATAAAAAATGTGTCGTTTTTCTCTCCTCTCTCGTTCTTTTTTTTTCTTCAATTAACAGTTACAGATAAATTGTGAAAAACGAAAGACTAAATTGTTTTTTCATTGACATTTGTCTTCTTCTTTTTTCTTTTAAGATAAAACAAAAAAAACCAAGAAAAATTTTCGGCAATAATGCCACGAAAAAATGCTATGCGTGATAATGTTTCTGCTGTTCGATCTCGTTTACCTCAATTAATGAATGCTCCACGTGAACAAATTGAACTTGCTTTACTTTATTACGAATCAAATGTCGACGAAACTGTTGAAGCATTTAAACAAAGTATTTGAATTGATTAACAATGGATAAAGGTTAATCCTTGAACTCGTCGTTTTTTTTTGTTTTGTTTTGTAGACGGTGCGGTCGAAGCACTCAGTGGCTGGACTGAGATGAACAATGGACGCGGAAATGTAAAATCATTTTTTTGTTTTCGTTCGAAATTCAATTTCTGATTGATGTATTTTGTTTTAGAATTCAAATAAACGATCAAATAATAAATCAGGTAATAAATCTACATCCCAAACACCTCCATCGAATGCTGTCCTACGTCCATCACAACGTGTTTCCAATATTTTTCAAACATTTGCCGAAGGTGGTACACCTCAAACAACTCATTCAAATTCTCAGTCAACATCTATGCTGACGAATCATAGACTAGAATCTTATCCATCAACTGATCTTTCATTTCATCCATGTCTTAGTCAAGGTACAAGACAACTAAAAAATAAAATCTTGTTTTCATATTTTGCCTTTCGCAGATTCAGCAATCAATAATTCCGATAATACGAACGAATATCATGATACGTCAAATGTAACGACAATAAGTTCGACGACAACCGATGAAACGAATCATTTCGAACAAGATAAATCTTTGATCGATGAAAAACCAGTTCGTCGACGAAGTATAAGAGAACGAACTGGTTCGACACTGTCGAATCATGAACAAATTCAACATGAAAATAAAAACGAAAGCACAAAATCAACAGGCTCAACCAATGATAACAAAAAACGTAATAAAACTGAACAAACGAATTTTGACATTTTGTATTTTCAAAATATTCTAGTTCTATCAAAATCTACCAAAGATCTTCAAAGACAAACATCTACATTAAGCAATGTTGAATTGTCATTTGAAAATGAAATCAAAACGTCTCTTAAACGTATCGATGATGTTTTCAGTCAATTACGTGAAATTCTAAAAGAACGTGAAGTTCAACTTTATTGTGAAATGGATAATGTGAAAGAACAAGGTTTGAATATCATTCGTCGACGACAAGAACGTGCACTTGAATTACGTCAACGTGTTCACGGTTGTGATCGTCTTGAACTCGGCGAAATCGATAATCTTCGTACGGATATTAAACATTTTGTAACTAGTAGTCGATATGAATTAGGAGAAGAGCTAACATCGACACATCGTTTTGAATATGATGAAAATTTAGTTGAACTTTTGAAAAATTTCGGAACAGTTTTAAGAATCGATAGAAAAGATGAACGTTCGAGAACATTATCGACATCATCACAAAAATTTATCGAACAAAACGGCAATACATCATCCGCAGCAGCAGTAGCAACAACAACAAATCAATCAACAGTCGAACCAAATCTAACGACGCAACAAGCTTTACCACAACGATTTTCAAATAAAACACATACTAATGGAAATCATGCCGGTGCTTATCATTCAACATCCCAAACAAATGGTTTTCATCATTATTATGATGATTCGTATAATTATCAAAGTAAAATCAAAATCAAAGATTAAATCACCATTCTATTTACTAGCTTTTTCTCTTCTAGCAACAAATCGTCGTCGACATCCTCAACAACAACAAAATGGAAATTCTCGTCGAACTCGTCCACCTCCATCAGCAACAGCAACAACAACGAATTCTAATAATCGTCGAAATGGTTACAATAACGGTGAAACAACAAAAACATATCGTCGTCCAAAACCATCACCACCACAACAATCACCAGTCGTACCACCTTTGAGCAATTAATAAATGTATTTTAGTTTTCTTTCAAATTTCAATGTATACAATTTGATTTCGTCGTCTTCTTCTTCTTGTTTTTTTTTATTCTACAATACTTGGCGTGTTTTAAACATGATTATTCTTCTTATCTTCCTTTGATGACATATTTATTCTTTCTTTTTTGATTTTAAAAAATATAAAAACAGCAACCAAATTCAATCTATACTACGCATATTTATTCTTTCTCTGGTCAATGTCTTCTTTTTCAACGATTTGTTTGTTTGTTTTGTTTTTTTAATGTTTGAAGCAGATAAGAATGATTACATTTGTTGTTTGTTTTCTTCTCTTGGATAATTTTAATTATGGTGCTGAAAAAAAAAACATCCGTTCATCAAGCTCAATCTATGTCTGTTGTTCTTGTTCTTTTTTTGTCTATATTTATTGCCTTTCATTGTGTGTTTTTTTCTCAAGTGTAACCAACAGCAGAAAAACAAATATAATGACTTGATTTTTATAATGAAAATAAAAATAAAACAGAGAAATCTTTCTCTAAAATGATACATTTTTATTTCTTTTTCTTCTTCTTCTTCTTTGTCTTTTTCACATTGGATTTTGATAATGGATTAATAAATTCACTAGATTTGAAAACAAAAAAGAATCAGTTTAGTTGATGAATTCAACGTGAATAACTAACAGATAATTAACTGAGCCTTTATTCTCGATTTTTTTCAAATAATTCCAAAGAATAAAATGAAGTGTTTTATCAAGAGATATGCCTGCATCCTACGAACAAAAAAAGAACAAATCAAATATCAATAATCAATATTCATCGATCAATGTACTTTAACAGCACTTGGAAAATCGATAACATAAATCGAATAAGTGAGCGTTCCATGTTCTTCGATATCCCATTTTTTCAATGCTTTAGCAAGATCATAATCGCCTTCTTGTGCCATACGAGCTAAAATCTTAAATGGATCTCGTTGAAACATCGCATGCAATGATTTCGTATCGAGATAACGCAAATCAACGTCATCCACAATCGTAAAACCAGGAACTTCAAAACAAAATCCCATTGAAATTCTTTGTTTTCTTTTTTTGAACATCAATATACGTGTCGGATGAGCTCGTCCTAATCGACCTCGAACTCCACCATGAATAACTTCTAATGGTCTTAAATACTGATTGATTTGTGTGTATAAATCGATAAAATCATCGTTGACAAGAACATTCTGTTTTTCTTTTGCTTTCATTTAAATTTTATTCCAAATAGAAAATATTTTACTTCGAGATTTAGATATTCAACTTGACTTTTAATATGATCAATTGATTTCAAAAGAACAAGCGAACCAAATGTGCCGATATTATTATTTCCAAACTACGTTTTTTCTTATGAAAATCTCTTGAATACAACAAAGTTGTTCCTACCCAAAGTTTTTTCAATGTTCGATTATTCTCTAATTTCGATGCGAATATATCTGCACCATCTTTTTCAATACGATTATTCGCTAGATTGAGTTCAATTAATGTCTCATTATTGGCTAGCATAGTGCCCATGAATATTGCACCTTGATTACTCAATCCATTCATCATCATATCAAGTCGTTCAAGTGATTGATTAGTCTTTGATTGATCGATAGTTTTCTCCTATGAATATCAATCGATAAGATTTTCATTACTTTCAAACTTTGACATATCGAACGAATGTCATTATCACGAATCATATTCCAACTTAAATCGAGAATTTTTAATTGAGATTTTTCTTCTAGGAATTACAAAGAAAAAAAACTAAAGATATACTCGCAAAATCAATGTCATTCTGTTAACTTAACGCGAGACCAAGGTTTTTACATGTTATTGAACCTAATTGATTTCCGCTAAGATATAATTCTTCGAGCATTTCTCCGTCCTAGATTGATTATTTAAGTTGATTGAATCAAAACTGAATTCGAAGCAAATACTTTAGCAATAGTTTTTAGGATTGATCCATCAGAATCAATTAATTCACACGCTGTGTAACAAAAAAAGACAATTTTTTTCAATTAAAATACTTTTTTATGTTACAAGAGAAATTCAGTTTTTTAAGAATCGAAAGATTGTTCTCATCAGTTGTAAATAGAAGAGATAATATTTTTAAACCTTCCGTTTGAATTGGATTTTGTGAAATATCCTAAGAAAATGCATATTCTTTTTCTTCTTCTATTAAATTTATATTTTCAATTATCAAACAAGTTCTTCGATTGTATAATTATCTTTCAACATTTCTTGAAGATAAACACAACCTTGTGCAGTAATATTATTATTTCTCAATCGAATTGATTTCATTTTCCTATGAATCTATGATTTCCAAGGATAAAGAAAAGAAATTCTAATGACAAATATATCTACTCGTAATGCAAGACAAATAGATTTTAAATCAAGATCATTGATTGACATTTCACAAAGATCAAGTACATTCGTTTGTAATCCTTCGATAACTTGATTAAATGCACGGATTTGATATTGCTTACATGCATGAAGATAGATATCGATCGGATCTTGTTGATTATCCTGAATACTTTCATCATTTAAGTCGGAGATGTAATCATCATCATTCCATTGAATTTCCTCGAACAATCGTCGAGTTTTAATCTTTCGTTTTTCGATTTGTGGATCGAAATTTAATTGAATCCGTTGTTTAGTTAAATCCGAAAGAGAATTCGATCGAAATTGATAGTGAAATGTTTTCGTTGGATGATGACATCCGAAGAATAATTGTTGATCAGGATCATCGGATATTGGACCGAATGAATAAAGAATATGATACGGAATATCAATTGAATATTCTCTAGATCGTCAACAAAAAATATTTAAAAAAAAACACGAAGAATTCGAAATCTTAATCAACTTTTGTCGTATCTTTTCACGTTTCTTTCCATTGCATAACATTTTCATACAATAGCAAAGAGAGAAGAAAAGAAAACGAGCGAAAAAATATTTTACTTTCACTTATCAACAACTATGTGTTTTATCTCGATTGTTGTCATTGAGACAGATTATCTTCTGGCATGTATCTAGGAAATGAAAGATGATGGTTGTTTTGAGAACATTATAACGACGAAGAGAAAAGAAAAGAAAAGAAAAGAAAAAGAATTCTTTTAATATTGATTGATTCGAAATTTATAGAAAAAAAAAAGAAATAAAGACAAATTGAATGTTAATCGAAATCAGTCGTGTCTTATCACGTTC
>Ga0209922_101777_pt1 | contig 19979 bp, 17 predicted proteins | sample ThiBiot_500_biof_FD_183946 | JGI IMG/M metagenome (GOLD analysis project Ga0209922, IMG submission 183946) | Wastewater bioreactor microbial communities from Cape Town, South Africa - Thiocy_expt_500_biof (SPAdes) | ecosystem: Engineered > Bioreactor > Thiocyanate-remediating > Anaerobic-Aerobic ...
ATCTTCAAATTTCAATTCATTCGGATGATGACAGATCGTTATCTGATAAGCAAAGCGTCGGTTCATCGGACGATCAAAATTTCAAACGTGTGTCATTGGAAATCATTAGTCAACACAGTTATCAATCGACAAATTCCGGACGTACATCGTCGTCGATCTCATCAATTAAAACTCAACATTCGACAATCATCTCCGAAATCGAAGAAGATTTACAACATAGTTTCTATTCATCAACCGATGATTCATCGGGCAAACCCTATAAAATCCAATCGGAAGACAATCATTCGAATTTTTTCTCACGAATGTTCGCGTCACATTCCACACATAAATGCACGACAACGTCGACAACAACAATGCACGAATCAAAACTATGTTCGTTAATGTAAAATGCTCGAATTTGTACGATTCTTCAATCGAAACAATTTAATTCGATAGAGAAAGCAAAGAAACGCCCGTTTTTTATATGAAATCAGGAGGAAAAACGAATAAATATTTTCTCGATTGTATTTATGTAATTTTTGATATAGTTAGAAAATATTAAAAAAAAAAGTGAAAAAAACAAGTCCGGAAATAGACTTCCAGGTGAGAAAGATAAAGAAATGCTAATAGCTCAGATTTTGTCTTTAAAATAATTAAAATAGTTCATACATATCATATTCTTTTGTCTTTTTTTCTTCTCATTTTAGTCATTCCATTGATGCTACGTTGCCTGGAATATTTTCCTGTTGTTTTTAATATTATTTTTATTCGACTTCCGCATCCGGCTATTCGTTTATTTTTTTTGATCGAGATTGTCGAATTGATCTAGAAAATTATGTTAACTAACAAAACAAAAGAAAATCTCTCTAATCTCTAATGGATTAGAAAATATGCTTCGAACGACACGAACCGAATAAAAAACAATGCCCCGAAACTTCAATAAAACATCATATGATTTATTGATCTTGGAGAGAGAAAAGAAAATGATAGGTTTTTGAAATAATATCCCTCTTTTTTTTTCTTCGTTCCTTTTTGTACTTATTGACTATCAATCGTAAAACATACTGGATATCGACGGCATATTTATTTCTATTACTAGGTCGAAGGTGATAAGCGAGAGTGTAAAAGCAAAAGCAGAAAAAGAAACCGAAACACGAACAGAAAAAAAAAGCGAGAAAAGAACGTCAGAGGAAAGAAAAAGAGAAGAGAAGAAAAAAACAAAATAACAACTACTGAAAGAAAAACAACACCGCCACTACCATCATCATCATCCTTATTGTCGTTGTCGAAGTACAATAAAAGAAGAAAACGAAACACGAGAGAAGAAAGAATTACTATGAGCCATGATCTATTCGACGACGAAGAACATACGGCAAAATATCGTCAACATCGGCCTGGTTATCCGAAGAAATTATATGAACATATAATTAACTATTATTTTAACGGTAAAACGACGGATGAGAAAATTCCATTAGCTATCGATATCGGTTGCGGAAGTGGCCAAGCAACCGTCGATCTTAGTTCGTAAGAAAATCGATACTTTTATTTTCGAGTATTTAATTATACTTTTGTTTTTCGTTTCGTCGAAAGATTGTGCGAACGTGTTATTGGTCTTGATGTAAGTGCGAATCAACTCGCACATGCAATAACGAAAGACAACATAGAATACAGCTGTCATACAGCTGAAGATTTGTCATTTATTCAATCGAATTCAGTTGATTTAATTACAACAGCAACGACTTTACACTGGCTTGATATTGAAGTATTTCTTGAAGAAGCCAAACGTATTCTCAAGCCACGAACAGGCGTTCTCGCTGTATGGACTTACGCTTTAGGTACACTAGATAATCCCATGGCTGATGCTGTCTATCACGAGTTTCATCAAGTTCTTTTATTTCCATATTGGAATATGAAACGATGGTTAGCACATGATTATTATGAATCATTAGTGCCATTATTACCCTATAAGTCGACGCTACGTCAATTTACAATCGAACAGCGAACAGAAACAACATTGGGACAATTTCTTGGCTTTGTTGAATCATTATCCGGTTGTCAAACATATCGAAAACAGAACGGCGAAGAAGCTTATCAAGAAATTCTATCAACTTTACGGCAAAGATTAGTTCAATGTTATTTGAAATTTAAACTAAGAAACAATAATAATGATGAAATCATTGATTTTGATTCAATTCAAATTACTGTTTCAAGTCCCGTACGACTCTATTTAATGAGAAAAAATCAGATCTAATTCACGCTGCCTTTCAAAGAATCCTCTCTGCATACTTTTCGATGTTTTGTACATAAATTTTTCTTTTTCTCATTTCATGAAAAATTGGACATCGCTCAGTTTCGGTTTTCTTTTTGTACCTTCTATGTAATAATAAATAATGGTAAAACATGGTTTATATGAAAAAATAAGCCAAAGAATTGCTGATGAAGACTACGTAAAGAAAGAATATATTAATTCTTTTTCTAATGATTGCATCTCAATAGATTGCTAATTATAGAAAGCAAAAATAAACTCAGTTATTTGTTTATATTCTTTTTCTGGCCAGAAAATATAAAGAATCACGGATCATCAAAGAATATCGCTGATTTCCTGGATATCTATTTGCACGAGCTAAATCAATGTCAAAATCAAAGGTCAAAAAACATATATCCCCTGGTTATTATCACGTGTAAATAGTTTCAACAGAAAAACATTTACTAATAAAAATTCTGATATTCCCGAAGTAAAGTTTAATTCTGCATCATGTAGTTTTTATTTCCAATGCATTTCTCGGAGTTTATAATTAAATTCTTTCGCCGAAATATAAAAATCGAATAGAACATTAATTAGTCGATATAAATTCTCTTCATGTCTGTTCTTCTTATTATTATTATCATCAAAATCGAGGTCAAGCTGTTAACAGAAAACGCACCGAAAAACAACAGTAACACGCGAAGATCCGAGTACTTTCTTATCATGAATCATTATTTTGAATAAAAATAATTTCTAGTTACTAATTAAACAAGCTACTCCAAATAGAATAACATAATTGTCATGCTGCTATAGAAAAAAAAACTTACTCTCTTTCGTCTCAAAACGACACAATCCATCACCGAAGGAATTAGACGATCTATTTTTACTCGAGTATTATCTCTTTTCCTACTGATTATCTCTAGAAGTTCTTAATAATACATGCAATGGGTCCTTTCAGTCGGTAAGAAACTAGATTTTTAATATAGAAGAAAAAAATGTGAAGAACATGCGAGAGTATTATATTATCAATAAATAAGTATTTACTCGTTTTAAATGTCAAATTAGAAATGATGCGTGATTGAATAAAGAGAATATAATCAGTCCTACTTGTGCTAAATTATTTATTAAGATAAGTTTTCACTTTTTATGGGAACATGCATAGGTTAACATATGATTAAATCGTCTTGAGTCTGAATATAAATCTATAGAACAAGTCATAATAACTTTTGCTCGGTGATTAGTTCAATTACTTAACAAGTTTATTAAAATGAAAGGAAGTAGAATAACTAAACTCAAGTTTTTAAAATACGTATTTCCAAAAAAAAAACGAAGAAGAAGAATGAAAAAATTCTAATTACAAGAAGTGCTGTTCTCAACGTTCATGTTTTGCCATATAAAAAGTCAGCAGAGTATCGAAAGATATATGCACTTTTTTTCTTCTGGTAAACTTTCTCGATGGCTATTGTCGAAACAAGTTTATCTCGTTCGATTAAATTCTGGATTCTTCTTGCTTTTCAAATCCCATCTATTAGCTGTTCAATTTTTCTTTTATACAATTCATTATGTTTCCGAATTAATCGTCGATCGATACCTAATCATGTCATAACACTCATGCTGCTTATTGGCTTCTTTTCAGTAACATTCGATCTTTCAATAACAATGAATTATCTTCACGAAGGATTTGTTAAATTTCAAACGAGATCGTTTTGTTTATTTTGGATGTATATTGATTACACATTATATGCAAGTGGAATACTTTTAACAGCATGGGCATCAATCGAACGGCATATCCTCGTTTTTTCGATACAATATTTTCGTTCGACTTCTCAAAAGATTTACTTTCATTATCTACCGATATTAGTTTTGTTGATTTATCCATTTATTTTCTACGCATGCACAATATTCATCTATCCTTGTGATATTACTGAGCTTAACTTTAATCAAACACTCTGTGGTTCACCTTGTTTTAAATGTCAATCACCAATACTTAACTGGTATGATATGTTAATACACAGTGTACTTCCATGTACAATCATCGTTACATTTAGTCTCGTTCTTTTAATTCGAGTTATTAAACATAAACGTCAGATTCAACAACAATTCTTTTCTTGGCGAAGACAACGCCGTTTAGTCAGACAATTGTTGTCTATAACTTGTTTGTATATATCAATGAATATGCCATTGTTTATTATTATTTTAATTCAACAATGTTGTGATGCGACATTTGCTCGTACAGAACATGGACTATATTTATTTTATTTGTATTATTTTTTAGTTTTACTATTGCCATTTGTTTGCTTACAATCACTTGGTGGTTTGAAAAAAAAATGTCGACAAATGAACTGTCATTTAATAGAAAATCGTAGTCGAATTCAACCACTCGAGAGATTGAAACGTCGACATGACTCTTAAAACCGAGGACATTTTCCCGGAAAAAGACGTATATGAATTGTTTAATTGCCGAGTATATATCATTAAAAAAACAACGTATAATTATCTAAAAACTTCTTTCAATAATATTTTTGATTACACTTGGAAGCGTAAAGTAAAACACGCCTCTTTATTGCCTGATATTATTGTAGCAACGATAAAAAGTGCTGCATTTTTGTTTTTGTTTATTAAAATATGCGATTAGTTTATTGATTATCTATTGAATAAAGGGCATAGACTGATATGAATACAGTATAGAAAGAGAGAAAAATTCAAATTTTAGAAAATAAATAAATATTTCTAGCAAAAAAAGAAGAAGAAGAGTGTTAATTGAAATAAAAATCGTCTGTTGTTATATTCAAGAGTGATTCATTGATTGTTGTTTCATTTAATTGTTTTGCTGGAACAACTTTTCGTTGTACAATTTTACATCGTCCATTGGAAATAACTTTCGGTTCGATGCCCTGTTTATTCGTGACTAATTCAATCATTTTTTTATAAGCTAATTGCTGTGCTTTCGTTCTCGATGAGTGAATGCCATTCGATAGGATAATTTTTGAATCGAGAATAAGTCGAAAGAACCATGTTGGTTTATTATTCAATGTTTTCAATCGTTCGATACTTGTTATTGGTATAGTTGCTGGCAATATTGATTGAATATGTTCGACACTATCATTAGTTGTTATATGAGAATTTATAAAACATTCACGTAATCGTGATACAAGCATGATATCGGCCATTAATGGATGAGTATTACTAAACGTAAATTGAATTGATAAGATTATACAAATCGATTGAATTTACCTTTCGAAATCACTTATATCAGAAAGTAGATTGGCCCATTTCGCTTCTTCTTCAAGATCGACATTATTATCTTCTGAAATAAATATCAGAAAAAAAGATATTGTTGTTTTCTCTTTGGAATAAAATCTTTCTTTTTTATCGTTACCATTGAGATTTGACTCGGCATCTTGAAGTTTAGTTATATCTAATCAGAAAAGTCTATTTAAATGAATAATCTCAGAAGAAAAACAATTTACCAAATGATTCTTCATTGTCGATATACGAAATAGGTCCTTTCATTAACGAAAAACCATCATCGTTTGCCTTTGATTCTTTAATAGAAACAAAAAAAATGAAGAAACAAATTAATCGAATAGATTAATACTCGATGCCGGTGTTGACATAGGCGAATAACGACTTTTTGGATAATTATTTGCTCGTGATAAGAACGAGTCACTTGGCTTACCAAATAATGCTAAATTGAATGATATGCATGAATTTTTTCTTTTGCAGAAACGCAAGCTCTACCTGGACGTTGTGTACTTGTCGTACTCGATGACGAATTTCGACGATAACGTGGTTGATGTCTTGATTGAACCTCTGTTTGAGGAACAAGTGCTGCATTGGGCATATGATGATGATCGTGCAATGGCGTTTTTGAATGTTTGGCAAACATCATTTTAACAGTGCTTGTCGGCGGCGATGGAGATGATTTAACTGAATTGCCAAGATGCTGAGCTTTGTGATCAGTTGAGCAAGATGATACATCAGAAAGATTTTCTAAAAATAAATTTCCTAATTATAAATTTCATTTTGTTTAGTAGAGTAATTAGACGAACGTTGATGAAAGGCGATATCTTCGGCATGTATTTGAGCAGCTATTTCCGTTGTTTTAGCCCATGCTTGAATACGTTTTGCAACAAAAGCACGTACATTCGAATCATAGTGTCTAGAATAAACGAATTAGCTAATCACAACTGTCTTTCTCATTCGATTTACGAGATGATCCAAGTGACTTTTTCGAATGGATCTTTGATGCCATGAGTTTGTAAATCAATGATACATGAAGTAAATTGTCGAAGTTCATTCAAACGTTTATCCTTTTAATAATAAATTCATTTTAAAACTAACACAAAAGGAATTTTTTTCTACTTGAAAACCACAAAATTCTCGACGAACATCGAAATCATCGGAATCACAACGAACTTGTGTTGTAATAATTGTTGTCTTCAAAAAAAAAAAAGAAGCGATCAACTTATTTTTTAGAAAAAAACACAAGAAATTCACAAAGGAAATTCGTTTACTTTAGTCATTGTATTCGAATATGTGCGTTACTGATCGACGATGTAAAGATAGATTAAACAAAGTTCATTCGCACATCGAGATATATAAAGATACGAACATCGATTAGTCATTATTCGTGACGATCACGTTCGTTTTTGTTATTATTATTCGAATTAAAAGAACGAAAAAAAAACTATCTTAAGATGTTTATGAAATCATCATTTATCTTTTCTTTGTATATTTCATTCGAAAAAAAAAACATATTAATAAACTTCGAATAAATAAATACACCATTAATTTTTTTTGTATTAATTGCCTAGTCAAGGTTTTTCAAAAAAAATACGCGCTGTCATGTATTTGTATTGATATTACTCATTTTCTATTTGAATGATTTATGAATGTCATGCGTCTTCATGTGACCGTAACGCAGACAACAAGACTATATAAAGCAATTATTTTTATGTTTTGTGTACATTCAAATCATTATTTCAGGTGGAAATATCCTAACCAACGATGTAATAAATAGGTTTTCTCTCTCTTTTTTGAAGTGTCCAATTTTTTACGTAGAAAGAAACAACATGATGTCAAGATATCCTATGCCTTTTCAACCAACACAACCGTATGAACATCATCGAAGACGATTACCTCATAGACCACGTCATCGATATCAACAACCGATATTAATGTATCCTTTAGGTTTTGATGCATCACGATTTTATTATCGAGATCGACACGGTATGTTCGCATTCCGAAAGAAAAACGAAATTCTATTTATTATCGTTTTCGTAATAATACAGGAACAAAACAATCCGTTTCGCAAAATCTCTATACAAATGTTCTTAATGATATGTTGAAATTACATAATCGACATCGTGCATGTCACGGTTCACCGCCATTGACAATCAATCAAGATCTGAATAAAATAGCTCAAACTTATGCGGAACATTTAGCAGCTACATCGAAATTTGAACATAGTGGAAATGAATACAATGGTAAATCATTAGGAGAGAATCTCTATATGCAATGGATTTCTCATGGACATGTAAAAGCCGATGCAAAAGCAGCAGTAAAAAACTGGTACGATGAAATCAAGTTGCACAATTTTGACCGTCCAAAATTTTCAAAAGAAACAGGACATTTTACACAGATGGTTTGGAAATCAACGAAAACAATGGGTGTTGGCGTTGCTTTCTCGCCCGATAGACAAGAAGTTTATATCGTTGCTAATTATTTTCCAGCTGGTAATATTACTAATCCAGGATATTTCGAAAAGAATGTTCTACGACCAACATGTCGAACTCAACGACTTTGATTCAAGAATTATAACATTTTATATCAACTGTTACAACAATAAACAGGAATAAAGCACTTATTGACCTTGTGATTCGTTCGTTGTTTTCTAGACACGTAATAACTCTTCTTTATCTTTCTCTGAATAGTTTTTTGGTTATATAACTAAACTGATGCACTCGATAATCTCTACCTAAAATGATATATATATAAGAAAGAAAAACATCTTTTTGTTGTCATTAAATTTCAAACGTATCTTCTTACATAAACTTCTATCAATATGTCAAGTTCAGATCTCAATCAAGATCAGGTTTGTAATGTGTATGAAATAATAAATTATAATTCGTGTTTATTAAAATAGAATCATGTATTTAAATTAATTAAAGACATTCAATTTGCTATGTTAACAACAACAGACGAAGATGGTAGTCTTCGTTCTCGTCCAATGGCATATAAACAAGGTGATAGTGATTCGAAAACTGAACTTTGGTATGTTTAATTAAAATGTTATGAGAAAATGGAAAGTAAACTTCATTCTATTTCAGGTTTTTCACACGAACTGATTCATCAAAAGTACCTGAAATTAAACAAAATTCACAAGTCAACATCTCGTTCAGTGACCCATCACATCAATCATATGTTAGTATCAGTGGTCGTGCTCAAATTGTCAATGACAAAGCAAAAGCTAAAGAATTATGGAGTCCAGTTTTAAAATCTTGGTTCGTTTTGTTTCTACTTTCACTTATTTCTTTATCCAGCCAATTTTTTATATTCAAGGTTTCCACAAGAACTTGAAGATCCTAATCTTGGTTTACTTCGAGTCAAAATTGAAGGAGCAGAGTATTGGGATTCAGCATCGTCGCTTATGATTCGAGCTGTCGGCTATGCCAAAGCTGTACTTGGCAATCCATCGACACTCGAAGGTGAACATAAAAAAGTCAATTTTCCCTAAACAATTCAAACATAATTTGAAGAAGAATAGACACATTTATTTATTTTTCTCTCAATAAAACCAGGTTAAAACTCATGTAATTTGAGTTAAAAAATGAAATAAGTGGTTATTTGTTTTGATACACAAGAGATAAGAAGAGAAGACATTCGCCTATCTTTATATTGTATTTTGTTTTCATCTACATTACACTTATGTCGATCTCTCCTATGACTTTGGGTCATGAGATCGATATTTCCGATGAACAATCCCTTCAATTAGTAATAGATTTTCTGGTAAGTTAATCATAGTCATCTAATAATATTAAATCGATTATTTTCGTAGGAAAAATATCGATCAGACTCATTACGTTTATGGCAATTTTTGAAAAATATCCAAGAAAATAAAATAGAAAAAGATTATTTACGACCACATCAACTCTTTGTTAATGATAGAAATAATCTAAAATGTGTTCTATTTATATGTTCATCGGTTGCTTTTTACGATAATTATCATTTATTAACAGAGAATGATAAATCAAAAACGAAGAATGTATCCTTTTTTTCTAATGAAGAAGACGATCATCTTCTTATGTCATTGATTAAACAATGCATTTCATGGTCAATAGTAGAAGATATTGTTTTCTTTGCTTTTTCGTCTCGAGTTTTACCGTTGATTCAAAATTTTATTCAAGAAAATAATCTAGGTAAAACTATGTTTTGGCCATTCGAACAATTAGAATTAGATCAAGAAACTTTTTTGCAAAAAACTAAAAATATTTCACTTTCTACTCCATCTGGTAAACTTATTAAATCATTTTAAAATTCAGATTTCCATTTTTTATTTTTACTTTCTTAGACATTATCATTCAGCCTTTATCGCCATCGGATGCATCTATAGTCAATTCTTTTTGGGCATACAAAAGCGATTCGTCGTTGAATTTGATTAAATATGAAATATCACATTTTCCCGCCTATGGTGCCTATCGTAATGGAGAACTATTGAGTTGGTCAATGGGAAAACATGACGGATCTATTGGAACCGTATTCACAAAACCTGAAGCTCGTGGTCTTGGTCTTGCTACTCTAGTTAATTACTATGTGACTTCAAAAGTTTTTCAACAACAACAGCATGCATTTTGTTTTGTTGCGAGTGACAATACGGCATCGTTAAAAATTTACGAAAAACTCGGTTTTTCTCATACATATGATGTTGATTTTCTAGTATTTTCTTCGAAATAAAATAATCATCATACAGAAAGTGAAAATCGATTTCGAGAATGAGCAGCTTGTCGTAGTCTATCTTTTCCTTTCGATGATAGATTACATCCATCGATCCATAATCTCGTCAATGTTCGATTATTTTTCAACATTTGAACAATAAAATCAATACATAAATCACTAATCGTTCGATTTTTTGGAACATAAAGTTCTTGTAAATTATTATTCTGTCGATTGAGTACATCGACTAATGCTTGTAAACCTCGATCACCAATAAAATTTTCACCTAATCCTAATGAAGTTACCGTTTTGTTGGTTTTTAACATCTCAGCTAAATGCTTCGCACCTTCGTCAGTAACACCCGTTGATTCAAGTCCAAGCACTTTAATAGCTGAATTATTCAAAGCCAATACATTTGCTAATGCAACAACGCCAACATCACTCAATTGATTATCATGAAGAATTAAAACTTGAAGAGTTTTATTATTATTTAAAGCATTAGCAATTACTGAAACACCGATCGAAGTAATTTTATTCGATTGTAACCAAAGTTCTCGACATTGTTTCGTAATGATTGCTTGTTTAACAATGATATCCATATCAACATCATGTAAATTCTGATTTTGTAGAGCAATGGGTCCATTCTTCGGCATATTATTAATCACAATTTCTAATTCATCATTTTGATACGAGACTTTTTTTGTTATTTTCAATGAAGTAGTAACTTGTGGAATCGAAATCAACGGTGTTGATGGTACAATTTCTTTTAAATGAATTATACTCAAGTGTTTATTTGAATTATACGATGAAATTGTTTGAAATTGTCGTGCTGGATACAACAAATATTCATTTTCAGATTCATAATATGAATGTTCGCTAATATATTTAGCTGAATTCGTCTCAATAATAAATATTGTTCGAACATCGACTGAATTTTCGAGAAGTTTAATATTCGATGTACATGAAATGAAATCCCACCAGACAAACACTCGATCTTCGGGATATTCATGACTAACATCAGTTTTCGTACCGCAAAAGAAAATCTGCTTTTCCGTTGCCGGAAGTTTCGATAGTGCGTGTAGAAATAATCGAAGATAGGAATACCATGGAATTAATTCTTTTCGATTTTCATTTCGAAGCGTTTTATTAAGAATATAATGAAATGACGATTGAAGTGTTTTCCAACCTAATGTATAGAGACGAATTGCAGCCGATTCGTTTATTGTAAGACTATCGTTTGGTTTCTCGATATTTTGTTTAACTGTTGCAATCATATGATTGAGTTGAGGAACTTGATTTGTAAGAAGTTCAACGGCTTTTTCTAGTGTAACAAGTGGTTCTTTGTCAAAACCTTGAATCGGTAAAAGTATCAATCGAGAATCATTCGGAAGTTGAGACAATTGAAATTTATGATTCGAATCATCGTTTAATTTCGAAGCCATGATTTATCGAAAAAGAAAATATTTCGATTTAAATAGTGTCTGTTTTATTTTCTTTTCTCTTCATCTCAACAAATATTCGTTCATTCAATATTTGTTTTATTCTTTTTCAAGAATGGCCGAGATTTTTTTATTTTATTTCAAAGAACAGAACCTTCACTTTTCGTGCATTCGATTCATCGATAGAATCCAATGTTTTTTCTATTCAAATGTGCAAACAATAATATTGGGTATTTAATTGACTTTCAACAGTGCTAATCGACCTGTCGATTTTATGTAAGCAGTGCATATTTTCCGATGAAATAGTAGAAGATAAGGAATTTCTTTACTATTCATGAAATGTATGATCGACTGATAGATCAATCAATCAATCCATTAGTGATTGATAATGAGAACGATGACATTGACCATTGTGCGCATACTATGACCAATCTATTAGTCTCATATGTCAACTGACATTCGGTTTCATAATATGACATAATATACCGTCGTTGATGGCGTTTGTTCTTCTTTACTAGTAGTAGATATGAGCTAAATGTCAAATAGATCACATTTATTATGAAATGTAATGATATTTCAAAGAAAACATATCATTTATTTTTAATTAGTTTAGGTTTGAAAACGAAAGAATATAATCGGCTTTTTTTCTCACGATTTCGAATGATAAACGATTGTGGTATTGTATTGTATCGTTTCTATTCAGTCAGTCATTGTTTGAATCCATTGAAATTCATGACAAGCATGCACGATATCAATCAAAAGATCGAAATTTATTCATTTTCTCGCAGATTTAGGTAACATTATCGATGAGATGGGAGGGAATATCTGACATTTCGATATATTAAGTAATATCTTTGTTTAATCACGTACAGGATTATCAAAAAAAGATAAACTCTTCAAAAAAAAAGAAAAGAAACGAAAAGTTTATCCTGATTACATCGACAGAAGAAATAAATCGATGTATTTGAAAAGAACATTTTAATTATCTCAAGATGAACATTGGTAATCTCAGATGGTGAACATTAACTCCTAATAAACATACTGAATCTATCGATGATAGAATAAAAGCAGAGGAAAAAAGTGATCGATTGCTCAATTAGAAGCTTTTCTCCTCGTACAAGAATAAACTATATCTAACACAGAAAATATGGCTATTTACTCAATTCTTTGTTAATTACTCATTGTAGTAATGCTCTTGTTCTTTTTCTTTTCTAACATATATATTTCATCGTGTTTTTTTTTATGTAAACAACTTCTATCCTTTATGAATTCATGATGTTTACTGGATGTAATTATGATAATAGTCGGTTATTTTAATCATAATTAATACACAAAAAAATATATAGATCTATCAGATAAAATGAGTTCTTTGACGTAATCAGACTTAAATCGATTGGAAATTCAGTGAGTTTATTCAATCAGAAATGTCGATATGTATTTTGACATAGTCAAGGTAATTGATTGTGTTATATATGCATACAGTTTTATTATCGGAGAATGATTGATTAACTTTTGAATATTAGTAATTTTTCTCTCATTTTCAGTTCACATTTACATTAGGATATGTTCTGTTTTCGTTCAAAAGAAAATGAACTTTATTAACGATCCGTGTCTCTTAATTTGATATTCACTGTAGTCGATTCATTATAGGACACATACTGATTCGATATCCTGTGGTCATTTGTAAGCAAGTAAAAGCAACTTTTCTTATATGTATACATATACATAGAAAAAGAAAAGACAACAAGTGAGAGAGAGAGAGAGAGACACACAGAAAGAGCATTATGATTATTTCTATTTGACAAAAGAATTCACTGTCTGAAGATGTATAAATGCATATATGCAAAGAACCATTTAGTTCTTAATATCTGTGAGCTATTCAACAATTCGTAAAGTAGCCCGAAAAAAAAAGAATATTAATCGAACCATTTAAAACGAATTCAATGTATTTGAAATATAATTAGAACGTCTATGACATAAATATAAATGTAATACTCGTGTAGAAAAAAAAAGTCTTGTTTTAATGAACGAACTAACTGATCAATAAATAGATCAATCAATCATCGATCGATGATGATGAGAATGATGACATTGAAGAACTTGCATAGCGTAACCCATTAGTCTCTTTTACAGGCTGACATTCGTTCATATTATGACATAATACATAGTTGATTGAGCTCGATTTTTTTCTTCTTCTTTTTCTTCTTCATGATCATCATCATCATCATCTAGTTCTGTATGTATACGGATAAAATAACTGAGCTGTTTGAGCCGTGCATACGTGCGTATAGTTGACACGGCAATCCTCCAAGGTCTGTTTATCACGCATACGCAATCAGATGCATCGTGATGATGAGAATAGCAGCAGTAGTATCGAGGCTAGATTAACACATCTCATTTTTCTCATGCTTTATTCTATCTGGGCAAGCTTGTTTATTTTATCGTGTTGGACAATTACTTTCTTTTCTCTTCTTTCACAATACTGATAATAAACTATTGTGAACGAAGTTTTTTGCTTCGTTTTTTTTTCGTTCGTTCTTTCTTTCGTTTTCTTTTTCAATTCAACATTATTACATCATGGTCGTTCGACTTTCGATTGAGGCTAAATGATTTCAACTAAGAAGTAACTGAGCCATCATTTGCAAACGTTCACATCATATCGATTACAAATAAGCGCGAACAAAACGCAAAAATTCCTATTGTTCAACTGGAATATTTGTTGATCTTTCGCAACAAATCTTTGACAGGCATCATGATTGCCGTTAGATATATATCAATTGTATGCATACATATGCACCTTTATATACACGAATATATATATATATAGATAGATAGATGAATAGATAGATTGATAGATATGTGAATATGATGTTTCTTTAAACGCTGATAATCCTTGACATTCCAGTGGACACACACACACACGCACACTCACACACACACACATATGTAAAGCTCACAAATGAGTGTTAAAGAAAAGATAGAGGTCGAGGTCAATTCACACGTCAGTTGCTGTACCACTGTCCGTTGTTGAACCGGCTGCACTTGCTTTCAAATTGTCGTAAGCTTCATCATTTGGAAATGGTGCATGTCTATGTTTCGAGTCTTGATGATGACCAAAAAATCTTCTCTTATTGAAAAACGTTAAGCGTTTGTAAAGAAATAGACCGATAATCATTAAAAGAATTAGAATAAACGTAAATATAATTAATATAATTACAGTTCGAAGTATATCACTGAATAATGAACGTTGTTGTTGAATAATAAACGGTTTTTCTAATTCGGATAATGGCGGTCGTTTACCACTAAGATATTGTTTAAGTATAAATTCTTTCCATGCACGTTCTTCATCAGTTAGTTCGGTATTTTTCATGGATATCGAATCATTGATCATATCTGGTGGTGATTCAATATTAATTTTTGCCGAAAAAAGAACAATATTTTCATTTTGTTTATTATTATTATTATTATTGTTATTTGCAAGACGATTTAATGCGACCAATGGTGGTTCCGGTTCGTATAGAACGCAATCGTAATCGACAACTAAATATTGAGCATGAGTCATATCGGTTCCTAACCATGGACATATCGATGAATCCATACGAATACATTTAATAGATATTGAACATGTTCGATGATCATTACAAGCGAGATAATGTTTATTAAGACGTCGTTGACATGCACTTGGAGAACAACCATTGCCCATGTAGAAATTGACTGAACGTAATTTAATAACAAAATTCAAAGGACATGATAGTAATCGAATGTTGTCGGTTGAATTCATAGTTTTATCATTTGAACAACATGTTTCGAACTTGTAGGATAAGATTGGGAAAATTAAAATCGAGAGAAGAAAGAATAAATGATAAACACTTTGATTATTCATTGTGTGTGCGTGTGTGTTTTTTTTTTGAAAATTTAAATTTCAATAAGAATTCTTCGAAAGAATCCAATTAACATCTAGAATAGAAATCAATCGTTCGAATTTCTATTAAAGACAAAAGAATCCAATGCAAAAATCATTTTGTCGTACAATATTTAATACATACGTGCAATTGATAAAATTTCTAAGACTTTTTTCACTCGTATTCTCTTCTCTTGACTATGTTTATATATATTTATTTGAATTCGTTGAAGTGTCTGCATAATTTTCTCGTTTTTCATGAACTGAACAGTTGATGGGGATCAGCACTCTGTTCTCTCTTGTTATGAACTGTAACAAATACAATTGCGTTTTTCTCTTTCTCTCTCTCCCCCTCTCTCTTCCGCTCTTTCTTTCCCTTTCTCGGTGGTTGGCTTATTTACTTGTTCTCTCCTCTTCTGTTTCTCTTGGTACTACATACACATAACAACAACAACAATAATACCAGCAATACCAGTAGTATTACGTCCAGAGATTAAACGATCTTTCTTTCTCTTTCTTTCTTTCTTTCTTGAACACATATATGTATTCTTCATCTTTTCTCTCTCTCTCTCTTGCTCTGTGTTGTTATGTGAGTTAGCGATAGGTTTATGTACATACAGAATCTGTTGGTGATGGTAGTAGTAGTAATAGTAGTAGAGTGAAGCTTTCTTACTTGCATGCATGCATGCTTGCATACATACATATGAACACTACGATTATGTCTGACAAGGCTTTACTTTCATACAATATGCGAAGCACTTCGCTGATGGACGTTCAAGGTCAGGGTCGTGAACACATCTCGTCCTCGTAAAACGTCGATTGTAGATACCTATATACATATCGAAAGAAAAAAAAACAAGGTTCAATCATCATCACCATCATCATTCAACGTAACGTTGAATCTCACGAGAAAAAAAATCGATCGTTGATTGTGTATATATAGACATATGTACATACATGCGTACGTATATATATTATTATACACTTGGGTTGCGTCAAATCTAAGAGTGACATGACCATATGTGTGTCTCTTAACTAACATTTTACAGTTGTAAGAAACTATCATGTCAAAGTGACAATTCTCTGTTGTATTATGAACGAATTACGTCAGATTTAATATTGTAATCAACTATTTTCAAACATTTTTCCCTTATGAAAATGATGATGGTCTGAAGCAAACAGCAGGAAAGAAGAAGAAGAAAAAATGATACGATGATCATTGAACGGACAATATATATATTATAAAATCAATGCTAACAAGCTTGCTTTAAATGTCTTTTTCGATGGCTTAAGGATACTAATATCTAGCCGCAAGAGAATACATAATCGCATCATCATGCTTAAATTGAATCAGAATGGAATATCCTAATCCTTTTTGAATTGTACGAGAACAGGAAACAACTGCATCTTACGTCATTTTAGTACAACTATGGATTGAGATTTCCGTTTTTAGTCTTTGCTCTTGAATAATATTAAAGACTTTAGTCATAATCATGAATATTGACATAAGAAAAAAAATATTTATCTACCCACGTCACTCAGTTACACGTGTTCTACGTATCAAGTTAAATACTTGACGCAAAAAAGTAGTCAAACACCAGTTGTATTTTGTTTTTGACAATAAGCAACTATGACATTAATTCGTTTGAAAGTTCAAACTACCGAAGAAAAATCATCGAATTCATATCGAAAAACATCTGTTCAACCATTACGATTCATTTATATTCTCGATCTAGCATCGAATCCAACTGTGAACGATCTTCGAAATTTACTTGAAAAACACATCGTTCAACAATACTCAACAAATATTCAAATCGTTCAAATAACAACATCCGATGGATACCATCTATCAGATGATTATTTATGCCAGCAAATTTTCAAAGATAATGATTCTATTGTTTGCTGTGATATGGCGTATTTTGTTGAAGAAAATTATTCATCATTAGATTTATCGAATCTTTGGTGTGAAATGAAACAACATGATGCCAGTGATAATCAAGAGAAATATATTCAAGTTGGATTAACAAATAAAGGAAAACTGTTTGTACGAATGTATGGATCATCGAAATTCTATGGTCTTTACATATTTACAACTTCACAATTGTTTAATTTGGCTAAACAACAATCGACGAAAGAAACGATTTCAAAATTCGGCTTAGATACATTAATTGCTCGATTAGGCAATCAGGATTGGTTTCTCGAAGCTAAATGGGAATATGTTCGTGATTCGACGAAAGAATTATTTCTTATTTGTCGATTAAAACTCGGTGATAGTGAACAAATTACTTTAAATAAAATACAAATTCTCTTCAATGAATCAGAAAGATCATTGGAAAAAGGAGAAGTATCTAGTTCAATCAGTGGAATCAACGATGAAAACAATCGAAATGAAGCAAGACGTGAACGTTTAAAACAACTTGCTGCTTCGATTCCTTCAGCTACTTACACAGGCCTAAAAATCGATATCGACAAAGATACAAATAAATCAATTACAAAACACGAATGTCAAGGTGATTCGCTCGTTCAAATGACCTGTGGGGATACATATAAAATTGTAATATGTCAAGATACGTTTGGCAAGGACAATGGTACATTTGAGCAAGATGTTATTATTGAACATATTAATTTCATTCCAAAATTGAATGAAGAAGATTCATCGAAGAAAAATCTTTCGATTGTGAATATCAATGTGTTGTATGAAGATACAAATGGCACATGGTGTGAGTGTACTGATGTTGCCATAGCGTCAATTGCATGGCGTAATCAACAACCAGTTTGGCTGGCCAATACGATAGTTAATTTCGAAGATAACCAAATCGTTTCGTATACTATCAAAGGTACGATTTTAGTCAACGGTAAACCCGGTCGTGACAATTTTCGTCGAAGACGTAGTCATAAAAGTCTTCCTCAGCCATTGAAATTGAAAATTGTTCTACAAGATAATTTCAATCAACAATCATCATTGATTGTCGAACAATTAAATGAACCTCTTGATATCGAAACATCGACGTCATTTGCCAAATACAATCAATCATCAATCAAGGAACTTTTAGCATTTGTCTATGCGGATGATTGTGAAATGGACGAACGAATCTTTTTGGCACTTTATTTGAATAACGATGGTGAACTTGTAATTAATTCCGATCGAAGTTATTCGATTACATTGAATCAACGAAATATTCGTACGATGGAATTCAATGCAAAAAAAGAACGAACAGTCGAAGTACCATTTGATTCAATTTATTATCAATATGAAGCACGAGAGAAAAAGGCTACGGCTTTATTCGATAAAGAAACTTTTATGTTCTATGCTGTTCGATTCGAAGTAACAACGAAAACATCAAAAACTCAAGAGACGGTTGTTGTTCCAATAGAAAACATAAAATAATGCTGTTTTTTTTCGTTTCATTTCATTTTAAATAAATTACATTGGGAGAAAAAGAAAACGTAATTTCATTCTTGAGTTGACAGACATGACGAATGTTTACAGTAATTGTCTCGCTTGTCCGATAACATTTCATCTGTTCGAAGATCCAGTTATTGCAGAAGATGGTCAAGCAACAGGCAAAGCTCTCTATGATGCGAAATGGATTGGTTGTCCCAATGGACCACCAATTGTTTTACTTCGATTATACAGTGCACGAGCACAAAAAGAAGCTCAATTTTATGAATCTTTAACCCGACATCCACACATCGTTTATACATACGGTTTAGTCGAACCAGTTAAACGTGAATCAACATGCATTATGCTTCTACAAGAAAAAGCTCCTGAAGGAAGCCTATTAAATTATCTCGAGTATCGTTCAGAATGTCAATCAACAAGTGATTTGCCGATTGGACTATTGAATGAAATTTTTCGACAAATTTCTAATGCAATGATATTTTTGACAGAAAAAGAAATCATTCATGGAGATTTAGCTTGTCGAAATGTTCTTGTTTTTCGAATTGACGAAGATGAACCTGAAAAAACTTCAGTTAAACTTACAGATTTTGGTATTAGTCGGGGAAAATCAATCTATTCAAAAATTGATTCTGTTGCTACAGTTATTGATACTGTTCCGATTCGATCTGCAGCACCTGAAGTACTTCAAGACGAACCGATCTATTCAGAAAAATCAGATATGTATGCCATAGGAGTTTTAATGCGTGAAGTATTTACAGATGGTAAATTACCATGGGAAGAATTTGAGAAAGAATCAATTATACGTCAGAAAGTAATCAATGGTGAACGATTATCTTGACCAGTCAATTGTAATTTTGATGAATATTGGAATTTAATATTGAAACGTATGGCACAAGATCCAAATCAACGACCAACATTTCGTGAATTAGAAGAACAACTAAAGAATTTGTTTATGTTAAATCTTGGTGTAGTTTGTAAGATCAAATTGCATTCATTTCATTTTCGCTATGTTTGTATCTAATTAGTTTAGAATAAAAATTTGGACGAAAATAAATACGATCAAAATTAACGATACAA
>Ga0209922_101782_pt1 | contig 19942 bp, 20 predicted proteins | sample ThiBiot_500_biof_FD_183946 | JGI IMG/M metagenome (GOLD analysis project Ga0209922, IMG submission 183946) | Wastewater bioreactor microbial communities from Cape Town, South Africa - Thiocy_expt_500_biof (SPAdes) | ecosystem: Engineered > Bioreactor > Thiocyanate-remediating > Anaerobic-Aerobic ...
ATGCCGGTCAGCGCGGTCAGCACGCCGAGGACGATGAGGGGGAATGGAGGTTGGGCTCCGGTGTTGGCCAGGTGCCACTCGACGGCGCGCGCGGCGCTCATCTACCAGCACGCGGCAGAGGAGCGGAACGTCGCCATCGCGGCCACTCTCGATGTGCTGGCGGGTCGGGCGCTAGAGCCTCGCGTGCAGACGCGCAGGGCGGGCCTGGAGGCGGTTATTCGCCTGGAGGTTGACGCCTAACGCGGGCTACACCCCGAAACTCTCACCCGTGAACGCCGCCCGGCGCTTACCTTCGCCGCGGGGAAGATGGTGCGAGGCCCAACGGGCTCGGATGGTCAGGTCATCGTCTAGTACCGGGTAACTGAGCACGGATTGCGGCGCGGTGCCCTGCGTGCCAGGTGCGGGGAGTCGTGGCGCGCGTGACGGGTCGAGCGGCGGGGTGTGGTCCGGGTGCATGTAGATGAAGCGGTCGGCCGCGGCGTAGATGGCATCCACGAATGCGACCCCGACGCCGCTCAGATTCATGCGGTGATCGACCCGCTTCTCGGGGTCGTCCTTCACCATCTGAATGTCCGGCATGAAGATGAAGCGATGCGGATCGAGCGGGAACACAATGTCCCATGTGAGCGCCGCGCCTACCTGATCCTCATCGTCGTGGGCGTTCAGGATCACCACCGGACAGTCCGAGGTCGGCAGGCAAGCACTCGTGAAGCCGAGGCCCCAGGGGCGAACGTGAAGTGCTTGCGCGACCTCTCCCAGCGTCGAGGCGATGTAGCGAGCGTGGGTAGTGGCGAGGTCAGGCGGTGCGGGTGCTCCGGGAACGGTGAACGATCTGCTCGCCCCCCACGCATCGAGGCGCTTGCGCTGGCGGGTGGTGCGCACGATCTGAGCCGCCATGTACCAGGCGAGCGGTCCCCTCATTCGCGGGGGCAACGGCCAGAAGTCCGTGAGCGCATACTTCGGATCGTCCAGCAGAACGCGAAAGACGTGCGCGGCCGCGTCCTCGATGCGCCCGAAGAACGATTCCAGGATGCGTGTCTCCTTGCCATCGAGCCCCTCGAATGTGTAGAAGTCACCTACGGCACCCACGTTCTTGATGTTCGCAGGGAACACCCTCGTCGGTGTACTCACGTCGGCGGCGTTCGTGAACCACTCCCGCGGCGGGTTGCCTGGGCCCGGCACTGCGAAGCGCCGGAGATGCACTCTGGGCACGTGGTGATCGTTCGGCATCGAGGCCCCCTTGCGAGTCGCCAGGGCCTCATTCAACCGCGCGCCACCGACACTTAGGGCACGTGGAGGGCACGGATTCCTGCATGTGCGGTCGTTCGCGTCCAGGCGAGCGTGGAGCGAATACCGCTCTGACCTGGGTATAACGTTGTGGAGGGGCTGACGGGAATCGAACCCGCGCTGTCTGCTTGGGAAGCAGAAGTTCTGCCATTGAACTACAGCCCCAGGTGCACCACGAAGGGTGCCGGGCTAGCTTAGCAAACCGTCGTGTGCCCGACGGTGAGGCATGGATGCCGCAGCCGCAAGCCACTCGCGCATGAGTTCGACCGACGCGAGGTCGGCGGTGATGACCGGGCCCGAGACTCGCGTGCAGGGCTACGGCGCTGCGCGCCGCAGCGTCACGACGCGACGGGTCGGAAGATCGCTCATTGACCTCTCCTACCGGCGAACGGTGGGAACGATTGCGCCCTGCGCGGCGGCTGCCCCGCGCAACGACGATCAGGTACCCGCAGAGGCCGAGGGTGCCGCCGGGTCCTCCACGGTGTGCACGACGCGCAGGCCGGCGATCCGCCGGCGATCCAGCGACGTCACCTGCAGCGTCGCACCGGGCACCTCGACCGAATCGCCGACCCGCGCGAGGCGGCCGAGCCGCTCCGTCACGAACCCGGCGATCGTGTCGGACGACCCCCGGGGCAGCGCGAGACCCGTGACCTCTTCGAAGTCACCGAGGTTCAGGCGGCCGTCGACGATGCCGCTCGCGGCATCCGCATCTTCGGTGGTGTCGTACTCGTCGAAGATCTCGCCGACGACCTCCTCGACGAGATCCTCCAGGGTGACGATGCCGTCGGTGCCGCCGTACTCGTCGACGACCACCGCGATCTGATCGCCCGCGGCGCGCAGGCGCGTCAGAGTCGGCAGCACCCGCGCCGACGAGGGCACGTATGAGATCGGCCGCATCACGTCGGAGAGCAGCCGTGAGGGGTCGGCGGCCGCCGCCTCGAAGAGGTCGCGCACGTGCACGAAGCCCACGATGTCGTCGATCGACGTGTTGGCGACCGGGTAGCGCGAGAACGGCAGCTCGCTCACGCGGACGACCGCGTCGCCGACGGTCGCGTTGTCGTCGAGGGCCACGACCTCGGGCCGCGGGCGCATGACCTCACTGATCTGTCGTCCGCGCAGCGACAGCACGTCGTCGAGGATCCGCCGCTCGTCTTCGGGCAGGCCCTGGTGGGTGGCGACGATGTCGCGCACCTCATCGTCGCTCAGCTCGTCGCCCGATTTGTGCGGGTCGCCGCCGAGCAGACGCACGAGCGCGTTCGTCGACACCGACAGCAGCCAGATCACCGGCTTCATGACGGTCGCGAAGCCGTCGAGCACGGGGGCGACGGCGTAGGCGAACTGCGCGTTGCGCTGGATCGCCAGCCGCTTCGGCACGAGCTCGCCCAGCACGAGCGAGAGGTAGGCGATCACCAGCGTCAGCACGGTCGTCGCGAGGGTGAGGGCTGCGGATGCCGACATCCCCCATCCCACGAACAGTGGGGCCACCGACGGCGCGATCGAGGTCGCCCCGTACGCGGCGGAGGCGAATCCGGCTACCGTCACGCCGATCTGCACGGCGGAGAGGAAGGTGTTGGGGTTGCGCGCGAGCCCGGCGACCTTCGCGCCGCGCCTCCCGCGGGACGCGATCGCGTTGATCTGACTCTCGCGCAGCGTGACGAGGGCCATCTCGGTCGCGGCGAACACGCCCCCGACGAGGACGAACGTGAAGACGAGCGCGATGTTCCAGAGAAGATCGCCCATCAGCGTTTGGGGGCGTCGGCGGGCGCGGTATCCTCAGCCGAGGCGATGGCGTCGGCATCCGGCGGTGCGAGCCGCCCCCGGCGGTGCGTCACGACGAGGCTCGCGATCGTCGCCACGGTGACCGTCGCGCCGATGAACAGCAGCGAGAACCAGATCGGGATCTCGGGCGCCCACAGCATGGGCTCGCCGCCGTTGATGAACGGCAGCTCGTTGACGTGCATCGCGTGCAGCAGGAGCTTGACGCCGATGAACGCGAGGATGACGGCCAGGCCCTGCGCGAGGTAGATGAGGCGCTCGAGCAGCCCGCCGATGAGGAAGTACAGCTGGCGCAGGCCCATGAGGGCGAACGCGTTCGCCGTGAAGACGATGTACGCCTGTTCGGTGAGACCGTAGATCGCCGGGATCGAGTCGACGGCGAAGACGAGGTCGACGAAGCCGATCGCGATGATCACGAGAAGCATCGGCGTCACGAAACGCCGGCCGTCGCGCTTCACGGTGAGTCGGTCGCCGTCGTACTCGTCGCTGACCGGCAGGTGGCGGCGGACGAACCGCATGAACCGCCCGTCCGCGGGGTTCGACTCGCCGTGCGAGAACGCCTGCCGATAGGCGAGGAACAGCAGCAGCGCGCCGAAGAGATAGAAGATCCACGAGAAGTTGGAGATCAGGGTCGCGCCGACGGCGATGAAGACGCCGCGGAGGATGAGCGCGATGACGATGCCGATCATCAGCACCTTCTGCTGGTAGATCTTCGGCACCGCGAAGCTCGTCATGACGATCAGGAAGACGAACAGGTTGTCGATCGACAGCGCCTTCTCGGTGAGGTAGCCGGCGAAGTACTCGCCGCCGTAGGTCCACCCCGACACGACGCCGATGCCGACGCCGAACAGCAGCGCGAGGCTGACGTAGAAGGCCGACCACCGCGCCGACTCGCCGATCGTGGGTTCGTGGGGTTTGCGGACGTGCGCGAAGAACTCGTACACGAAGAAGGCGATCGTGACGGCGATCGTGATGATCCACACGAGGGGAGTGATGTTCACGGGGGCTCCGAGATATGGGCGTTGACGCGGTCAGCGCCCAGAGTCTCTTCCATCTCCCTGTGTGGGAAGACCGGCCGTCCGGCGCGCGACGTTGCACACGTAGTGACGAACTGACCGTCTCGGAATACTCCCCCTGGACTGTCGAAAGTCTAGCGACCGCGCCTTCTGCCTTTCTGAGAAAGCGCCGCGGATGCGTGCGCCGTGTCGGTGATGCGGTCTGCGCGCGAGAGCACGGCCCGCGGATAGGCTGGCCGTGTGCTTCTGAGCGATCGCGACATCCGCACCGAGATCTCCACCGGCCGGGTCGGCCTCGATCCGTGGGACCCGGCGATGGTCCAGCCGTCGAGCATCGATGTACGTCTCGACCGCTACTTCCGGCTGTTCGACAACCACAAGTACCCCTTCATCGACCCGTCCGAGGATCAGCCCGATCTGACCCGCCTCATCGAGGTCGATCCCGATGAGCCGTTCGTCCTGCACCCGGGCGAGTTCGTGCTGGGATCCACGTTCGAGCAGGTCACTCTCCCCGACGACATCGCTGCTCGACTCGAGGGCAAGTCGTCGCTCGGCCGCTTGGGCCTGCTGACCCATTCGACGGCCGGCTTCATCGACCCGGGTTTCTCGGGGCACGTCACCCTCGAGCTCTCCAACGTCGCCACGCTGCCGATCAAGCTGTGGCCCGGTATGAAGATCGGCCAGCTGTGCTTCTTCCGCCTGTCCTCGGCGGCCGAGAACCCCTATGGCACGGGTCCCTACCTGAACCGGTACCACGGACAGCGCGGCCCCACGGCGTCCCGCTCGTTCATGAACTTCCACCGCACCGACGTCGGCGCGACCGATGCCGGAGCGCGAGGCAACTGACCCGGCGGTCCGGGCGCGGGCAGCACAGCCGCCACGCAGGCGGCGCGTCAGCCGGTGGTGATGTTTGCAGGAAAACGGAGCCGCTTGGCGCGGTGTCCCCCGAGAGGTCGGCGCCGCCGGACGGGGTTGCGGCAGAGTTCCTGCATTCGTCACGCCGGCTCCGCCTGTCGCGCCGGTTCCGTCACACTCGGCGCCGCCCCGTGACGAATGCAGGAGAAACGTGGCACCGCCCCGCATCGAGGCCCGGAAATCCGGGGCTCTCGTGCGGCGCGACGCGAGATCTCCTGCGTTGGTCACCGCGGCGGGCCGCGCGTTCGCATGCCCGCGGCGGGCGCGACGGGCGCGACGGCCGCGACGGCCGCGACGTGGGCGATGGCCGCGACGGCCGCGGCGTCCGCACCGCTCACGGTGAGTGCGGTCGGCGAGGCCATCGGCGTCGATCAGCCGCGCGCGTCGAAGCTCATCCAGCAGGCGGTCGCCCTCGGGCTGGTGCGCCGTGAGGCCGACCCGGCCGATGCGCGACGGACGCGCATCGCCCTCACCGACGAGGGCGCGAGGATCGCCCGCGGCTTCCGCGGGCAGCGCCGCGAGCACCTGTCCGAGGCGCTTGCGGGTTTTTCCGCCGAGGAGCGCGCCGAGCTCGCACGACTGCTCGGCAAACTGGCGGATGCCTGGCCGCACGCCGGCTGATCCGGGTGGTTCGCCGTGCTCGGCGGGTGGGCGCTGCAGCAGGAGATCGAGCACCCGGGGTCGATGCTCGCCGCCGACGGCTCCGTCGATCTGCAGGGGGCGCTGTTCCAGCTGTTCGAGCACCTCCCGGCGAACCAGGTGCTGACCGTCGGTGCGATCGTACTGATCGGCATCTTCTTCGTCACGTCCGCTGACTCGGGCGCGCTCGTCATGGGCATGATCGCGACGGGCGGCGACGCCGAGCCGCGCCGGTGGGTGCGTGTCTTCTTCACGCTGGCGACGGCGGTGCTCGCCGTCGCGCTGCTTCTCGCGGGAGGCCTGTCGGCGCTGCAGACCGCCGCGATCACGATCGCGCTCCCGTTCAGCATCGTGATGCTGCTCATCTGCTGGGCGACGGTCATCGCATTCCGGCGCGAGCGACGCGTGTACGACCGCGCGGAGCGCGCCCAGCTCGTCGAGTACGTCGGAGAGCACTACGGGCTCGATGTCGAAAGCGGCAATGAGGAGGGGGTGCGGATGCCGCGGTGGCTGGCGTCGCGGCGTCGAGCGCGCGCGGAGGCCCGCGAGTGACATCATGGGGGCATGCCCGTCCACGTTGAGCGCGCCGAGCTTCCCGGCATCGGCATCCGGACCGACCTCCTCACCAAGGAGGGTCGCCGGCTGTCGGTGGTGAGCCTCCGCGACGGCGGACGCGAAGTCGCCCTCTCCGACGAGGACGACCCCGACCGCGCCGACGAGACGATCGTCCTCACCGACGACGAGGCCAACGCCGTCTCGGAGATGCTCGGCGGCGCGCACATCATCACGCAGCTCGCCGGTGTGCAGGAGGTGCCGGGGCTCCACATGGAGAAGATCCCGCTGCGCGCGGACTCCCCCTACGTCGGCCGCGCACTCGGCGACACCAAGGCGCGCACCCTCACGCGCTGCTCGATCGTCGCGATCGTCCGCGCGACCGAGGTCGTCCCCGCACCCGAGCCCGGGGATCTGCTCGAGGCGGGCGACGCGCTGGTGGCCGTCGGCACGCGCGAGGGCCTCGACCGACTGGTCCGCATCGTCTCGGGCGACTGATCGTGGATGCCGGTGCGATCGACCTGATCGAGATCGGCGCGCTCCTGCTCGGCATCGCCGTGGTGGGCAGGCTCGCCGGGCGCTTCGGACTCTCGCCCATCCCGTTCATCGTCATCGGCGGCCTCGTGCTCGGCGAGGGCGGCTTCTACGCGGTCGACCATGCGGAGGGGTTCATCGCGATCGGCGCCGACATCGGCGTCATCCTGCTCCTGCTCCTGCTGGGCCTCGAGTACAGCCCGCGGGAGCTCGTGGGGAACCTCCGGACGAGCTCGCGTGCGGGCGTCCTCGACATGGCCCTCAACGCGATCCCCGGTGCCGCGCTCGCCCTCGTCCTCGGGTGGGGGCCGATCGCCGCGCTCGTGCTCGCCGGCGTCACCTGGGTCTCCTCGTCGGGCGTCATCGCGAAGGTCCTGCAGGATCTCGGGCGCCTCTCCAACCGCGAAACCCCGACGGTCCTGTCGATCCTCGTCATCGAAGACCTTGCGATGGCGTTCTACCTGCCCATCCTCACGGCGCTCCTCGTCGGTCTCGACCTCGGTGCGGGTGTCGTCACCGTCGTCGTGGCACTGGCCTCCGTGCTCGTCATCCTCTACCTCGCCCTCCGGCACGGCAAGCGCTTCTCACGCCTGCTGTGGACGAAGGATGCCGAGGCGCTCCTGCTCTCGGTGCTCGGCATCGCCGTGCTGGTCGCGGGCCTCGCCTCGGAGGTCAAGGTGTCGGCTGCGGTGGGTGCGTTCCTCGTGGGCATCGCGATCCAGGGCAAGACGGCGGTCGAGGCCGAGCGGCTCCTCTCGCCGCTGCGCGACCTGTTCGCGGCGATCTTCTTCCTCTACTTCGGGCTGTCGACCGACCCGGGAGATCTCTTCCCGATGCTGCTGCCCGCGCTCGGGCTCACCGTCGTCACGATCGGCACGAAGGTCGCCACCGGATACATCGCGGCGGCGCGGGCGGGCATCGGCGAAGCGGGACGCTGGCGCGCGGGATTCGTCCTCACGCCGCGCGGGGAGTTCTCGATCGTCATCGCGGGGCTTGCCGTCGGTGCGGGCGTCGATGCGTCGCTCGGTGCGCTCGCCGCCGCGTACGTGCTGTTCACCATGGTCGCGGGGCCGTTCCTCGCGCGCATTCCGGATGCCGCCTGGTTCACCCGGTTCTCGAAGCGTCGGCAGCAGGCCCGGCGTGCCCGTGCGGCCGGCGCGGTGGCTGCCGGCTGAGGTTGCGGCCGGCCGGGGCCTTCGCGAACGACGTGGTTGCTCGGCCGTGCGATCTGCCGGCACGCTCACCGGTGAGGGGCACCCGCCGAGATCACCCGCACCCGCAGAGGGTCGTCCGGATCCAGTCCGCGGCATCCCGCTGTGCGAGGTGCCCCGAACGTACCTGCCGGACGAATGAGATCGCCTCGTCGCTGAGCCGCCCGTCGGCCGAGTCGGGTGCGTCGCGCAGGATCCTCGCCGTGAGGAACCGCGTCAGTCGGCTGCCGACGCGCGCGGCGACCGCGACGGTCCCCGCGAAGTGCCGCGCCTGGCCGTCGGTGTCGTCGTCCAGCCGTCGCCGGAAGCCGCGCCCGCGCAGGCGGTTGCTGCCGCCCGACGCGGCATCCGTGATCCACAGCGGCCCCGGACGGACTCCACCGATCCTGCCGACTTCGCGGAGGAATCGCCCGTCCGAGTGCCCGTGCCGCGCCAGGGCGCCGACCGCGTCGGCGAGGGCGGCGCAGGCATCCATCGTCCCACTGTAGGCCGGGCGTCCACGACGCCGCCGGGCGCGGCGGCGGGCGCCCCGCCGGTCACTCCGCGCGGATGTGCGCCGGCAGCTTCACGAGCAGGAGCAGCACGAGCCCGATCAGGAGGACGAGACCGATCCCGAGCACGCCGTAGACGATGCCGCCGAACAGCGCCAGCGAGAGCGACCACGCGAGCGGCGAGAGGAACGAGACCGCCCGGCCCGTCGTCGCATAGAGGCCGAAGATCTCGCCCTGCTGGCTCGCCGGTGCGAGGCGGGTGAGAAGGCCGCGGCTCGCCGCCTGCGCGGGGCCGACGAAGGCGCAGAGGGCCAGCCCGCAGATCCAGAAGACGATCGCACCGAGGTCGCGCAGGGCGAACACGGCGAGCGACATCGCCACGAGGCCGGCGAGCGAGATGACGATCAGCCGGCGCGGGCCGATCGCGTCGTCGAGCCGCCCCGCGAGGATCGTCGAGATGCCGGCGACGAGGTTCGCGGCCAGGCCGAAGGCGATCACTTCGAGGAACGAGAAGCCGAAGCCCTGCGCGGCGAGCACCGCGCCGAACGCGAACACGCCGGCGAGGCCATCGCGGTAGACGGCGGCGGCGAGCAGGAACCAGAACGTCGACCGGTTGGTCTGGAAGAGCGCCTTCAGGCTCCGCGTGAGCACGACGTACGATGCGAAGAACCCGACCTTCTCCCCGGTGCCGTACGCGGGGGACTCGGGGACGTTCCGGAACAGCGGGATCGAGAAGACGATCGTCCACACCGCGCACAAGACCGCGACGAGCTTGTACGCGAGCGGCTCGCTCTGCCCGATCGCGAACAGGAGCGGGATGCAGGCGATGAGGGCGACGACGCCGCCGAGGTAGCCGAGGCCCCACCCGAGGCCCGAGATCCGTCCGATCGTGCGGGGGGTCGAGACCTCCGAGAGCATCGCGTAGTAGCTGACGTTCCCGATCTCGGAGATGACGGCGCCGAACGCCACCGCGAACGCGCCGAACCAGAAGTAGGCGGGGTTCGCCTCGACGAAGAACAGCGAGAACTGCACGAGCGCCACGGCGATCGTCGCCCCGATGATCCACTTCTTCTTGCTGCCCCGGGCATCGGCCTGCTGGCCGAGCACGGGCGCGAGGATGACGATGAAGATGCCGGCGGCGAAGTTCGCCCAGCCCCACCATTCGGACAGGTCGGTGAGCCCCTGACAGTAGGCGGTGCCGACGGATGCCGCCTCGTTGCAGTTGAGGTAGGTGCCGTCGGGGAGGAGGCCGGACTCCCGCGCTGCGGGGTCGAGGAACTGGCGCGAGGTGAGGTACAGCGCGACCCAGACGAAGGTCAGGATGACGGTGTTGAAGGGCTGCATGGCCCAGTCCCACATCGCCCACGAGATGACGCGCTTGCGCGGGACGGGCTCGGTGTTCACCGCGCCCGGGGTGTCCGCGGCGCCGACGATGGCCGCGCTGGCGGCAGGAGCGGGGTCATCGGGAAGAGACATGTTCATGACGGTATGTGCTCTCGGTGAACGGCGGGTGCGGGGCATCCGATCGGCGCGGGGACGGTGCGGTGCACGGTCAGGCTACCGGCGATGGGGCCGATTGCGGGGCGGACGGCTAGCGTTGTCGCATGACCGCAGGCGAGAACGCAGAGAACACCGACGCGGATGCCGCGGCATCCACCCCCGCTTTCGCCGACCTCGGCCTCGATCCGGCGGTCCTCAAGGCGCTGAAGGACGTCGGCTACGAGACGCCGTCGGCGATCCAGGCCGCGACGATCCCGCCGCTGCTGGCGGGGCGCGACGTCCTCGGCACGGCGCAGACCGGCACCGGCAAGACGGCCGCGTTCGCGCTGCCGATCCTGTCGCAGCTGGAGCTCGCGCAGAAGACGCCGCAGGCGCTCGTGCTGGCCCCCACCCGCGAACTCGCGCTGCAGGTGTGCGAGGCGTTCGAGTCGTATGCCTCGCACCTGAAGGGCGTACACGTGCTGCCGGTCTACGGCGGGCAGGGCTACGGCCAGCAGCTGTCGGCCCTCCGCCGCGGCGTGCACATCGTCGTCGGCACTCCCGGCCGCATCATGGACCATCTCGACAAGGGGACTCTCGATCTCTCCGAGCTGCGCTTCCTCGTGCTCGACGAGGCAGACGAGATGCTGCGCATGGGCTTCGCCGAGGACGTCGAGACGATCCTCGCCGAGACCCCCGACGACAAGCAGGTCGCGCTGTTCTCCGCCACGATGCCGGCACAGATCCGGCGCCTCGCGGGCACGTATCTGAAGGATGCGGAGGAGATCAACGTCAAGGCGAAGACGACGACGTCCGCGAACATCACGCAGCGCTACCTCGTCGTCTCGTACCCGCAGAAGGTGGATGCCCTGACGCGCATCCTCGAGGTCGAGCCGTTCGAGGGGATGATCGTCTTCACCCGCACGAAGAACGAGACCGAGACCCTCGCCGAGAAGCTCCGCGCCCGCGGGTACACCGCTGCGGCGATCAACGGCGACATCGCGCAGGCCCAGCGCGAGCGCACCGTGAACCAGCTGAAGGACGGCAAGCTCGACATCCTGGTCGCGACCGACGTCGCCGCGCGCGGTCTCGACGTGGAGCGGATCAGTCACGTCGTGAACTTCGACCTGCCGATCGACACCGAGTCGTACGTGCACCGCATCGGGCGCACGGGCCGGGCGGGCCGCACGGGCGACGCGATCAGCTTCGTCACCCCGCGGGAGCGGCGCATGCTGGCATCCATCGAGAAGGCGACGCGGCAGCCGCTCACCGAGATGAGCCTGCCGAGCGCCGAGGACGTCAACGCGACGCGCCTGACGCGCTTCGACGACGCGATCACCGCGGCGCTCGCCGAGACCGAGCGCGTCGACCGCTTCCGCGACATCATCAACCACTACGTGCGTCACCACGACGTGCCCGAGGCCGACGTCGCGGCGGCGCTCGCCGTCGTCGCGCAGGGCGAGACGCCGCTGCTGCTGGATGCCGCTGCGGACGAGCCGCCGCACCGCGAGCGCTTCGACCGGGATCGTGACCGGGGCGACCGCGGCGACAGGTTCGACCGTGACCGCGGCGACCGTGAGGGCGGGCCGCGCCGCGACCGTCGCGGGTCGGGCCCGACGGCGACCTACCGCATCGAGGTCGGGCGGCGTCACAAGGTCGAGCCGCGGCAGATCGTCGGAGCGCTCGCGAACGAGGGCGGCTTCCGCCGCGAGGACTTCGGGGCGATCCAGATCCGCCCCGACTTCTCGCTCGTGGAGCTTCCCGCAGACCTTCCCGCGTCCACCCTCAAGCGCCTGGAGAACACCCGCATCTCGGGCCGCCTCATCGAGATCAAGCCCGATCGTTTCCAGCGCTCCGCGAAGCGCCCGGACCGCGGCGACCGGCCGGCGCGGCGACCGCGCGACTGATCGTCGCAAAGTTGACAGAACACATATCAAGTTCACCTTGACACGCGATGGGGTGCGCGGTAACGTGGCATCCATCACAAGTTGAGTCGTTGTGACTCAACCCTCAGATTTCATCGCACAACAAGGAGAATCACACATGGCACGTGCAGTGGGTATCGACCTCGGTACGACGAACTCCGTCGTCTCCGTCCTCGAGGGCGGCGAGCCGAAGGTCATCACCAACGCCGAAGGCTCCCGCACGACCCCCTCGGTCGTCGCGTTCACGAAGGACGGCGAGGTGCTCGTCGGCGAGACCGCGAAGCGCCAGGCCGTCACGAACGTCGACCGCACCCTGGCATCCGTCAAGCGCCACATGGGCACCGACTGGAAGACTCCGCCGATCGACGGCAAGCAGTACACGCCGCAGGAGATCTCGGCGCGCATCCTGCAGAAGCTGAAGCGCGACGCGGAGACGTACCTCGGCGACTCGGTGACCGACGCGGTCATCACGGTCCCCGCCTACTTCAACGACGCCGAGCGTCAGGCGACGAAGGATGCCGGTGAGATCGCCGGCCTCAACGTCCTGCGCATCATCAACGAGCCCACCGCCGCGGCCCTCGCGTACGGCCTCGACAAGGGCAAGGAGGACGAGCTCATCCTCGTCTTCGACCTCGGTGGCGGCACGTTCGACGTGTCCCTGCTCGAAGTGGGCAAGGACGACGACTTCTCGACCATCCAGGTGCGTGCGACCTCGGGCGACAACCGCCTCGGCGGCGACGACTGGGACCAGCGCGTCGTGGACTACCTGATCAAGCAGTTCAAGGACACGACCGGCGTCGACGTCTCGGGTGACAAGATCGCCCTCCAGCGCCTCAAGGAGGCCGCGGAGCAGGCGAAGAAGGAGCTGTCGAGCTCGACCTCGACCTCCATCAACCTGCCGTACCTGTCGCTCACCGACTCGGGCCCCGTGTCCCTCTCGGAGACGCTGACGCGCGCGAAGTTCGAGGACCTCACCAAGGACCTCCTCGACCGCACGAAGAAGCCGTTCAACGACGTCATCGCCGAGGCCGGCATCAAGGTCGGCGACATCGACCACGTCGTCCTCGTCGGCGGCTCGACCCGCATGCCGCAGGTCACCGAGCTCGTCAAGCAGCTCACCGGCGGCAAGGAGCCCAACAAGGGCGTGAACCCGGACGAGGTCGTCGCCGTCGGCGCAGCCCTCCAGGCCGGTGTCCTCAAGGGCGAGCGCAAGGATGTGCTCCTGATCGACGTCACCCCCCTCTCGCTCGGCATCGAGACGAAGGGCGGCATCATGACGAAGCTCATCGAGCGCAACACCGCGATCCCGACCAAGCGCAGCGAGACCTTCACGACCGCCGACGACAACCAGCCGTCGGTCGCCATCCAGGTCTTCCAGGGCGAGCGTGAGTTCACCCGCGACAACAAGCCGCTCGGCACGTTCGAGCTCACCGGGATCGCTCCGGCGCCCCGTGGCATCCCGCAGGTCGAGGTCACCTTCGATATCGACGCCAACGGCATCGTGCACGTGTCCGCGAAGGACAAGGGCACCGGCAAGGAGCAGTCGATGACGATCACGGGCGGCTCGAGCCTCCCGAAGGAGGACATCGACCGCATGGTGCGCGAGGCCGAGGAGCACGCGGCCGAGGACAAGAAGCGCCGCGAGTCGGCCGAGGTCCGCAACCAGGCCGAGACGCTGTCGTACTCCATCGAGAAGCTCATCAAGGAGAACGAGGACAAGCTCCCCGCCGAGGTGAAGGACTCCGTGCAGGCCGACGTGGACGCGCTCAAGTTGGCGCTCGCGGGCGAGGACGAGGACGCCGTGAAGACGGCCTTCGACAAGCTCAACCAGTCGCAGTCGCAGCTGGGCGAGGCGATCTACGCCTCGCAGCAGGCGGCCGGCGAGCAGGCCGACCCGACCGTCGCCGACCCGGGTAACGGCTCCGTGCCGAACCCCGAGGAAGACGTGATCGACGCCGAGGTCGTCGATGACGAGGACGAGCAGAAGTAAGAGAATCGGAACATGACGAAGGACTTCGAGAACGAGGTCCCCGGCGATGAGGGGTCGGATGCCACGGCATCCGGCCCCGACTCGCAGGAGGACGAACTGACCGTCGACGACATCCTCGATGCGCCGCAGACCGACGAGGCTGCCGTCGCCGAGGCATCCGACGAGGAAAAAGACCTGCTGCTGGATCTCAAGCGCGTGCAGGCGGAGTACGCCAACTATCGCCGCCGCACCGAGGAGCAGCGTGAGGTCGAAGTCGCGCGCGCCAAGGGCGCGGTCGCCAAGGGCCTACTGCCGGTGCTCGACGACCTCGACCGCGCCGAGAAGCACGGCGACCTCACCGAGGGCTCGCCGCTGACGGTCATCGCGGAGAAGCTCCGCGGGGTCGTCGCGCGTCTCGGCGTCGAGACCTATGGTGCGGCGGGCGATGTCTTCGACCCGCAGCAGCACGAGGCGATCTTCTACGCACCGAACCCGGGCACCGTCGCGGACGGCACCGTCCTCGACGTCGTCGAGGTCGGCTACCGCCTCGGCGACATCGAACTGCGTCCCGCGAAGGTCGTCGTCGCCGGTTCGACGGACTGAGGGGGACCATGGCCAGTCAGGACTGGTTCGACAAGGACTTCTACAAGGTTCTCGGGGTGTCGAAGGACATCTCAGCGGCCGATCTGAAGAAGGCGTATCGCAAGCTCGCGCGGCAGTACCACCCCGATTCGACACAGGGCGATACCGCCAAAGAGGCGAAGTTCAAGGAGATCAGCGAGGCGTACTCAGTGCTCTCCGACAAGGATCAGCGCGAGGAGTACGACCAGATCCGCGCGATGGGCTCCGGCGGCGCCCGCTTCCAGGCGCCCGGCGCCGGTGGCGCGGGCGGGTTCGAGGACGTCTTCAGCAGGTTCGGCGGCAGCAGCCGCGGCGGCTCGTACCAGTCGGCGGACTTCGACGACCTGTTCTCGATGTTCGGGCAGCAGCGCGGCGGCGGCTTCGGCTCGGGTCGCTTCGGTCAGCCGACCGGGGGGTTCCAGGGCTTCGGCGGTCCGCAGCGCGGTGCCGATGTCACGGCGCGGACGACCCTCGACTTCCAGACAGCGGTGAAGGGCGAGACGATCACGCTCGTCGGTGAGGACGGCAAGCCGTTCAAGGTGAAGATCCCCGCCGGTGTCGCCGACGGGCAGAAGATCCGCCTGCGCGGTCGCGGTCGGCCTTCGCCGGACGGCGGGGAGTCGGGTGACATCGTCGTGCAGGTGACGGTGCGTCCGCACCCGGTGTTCACGCGCGACGGACTGAACCTGCGCGTCACCGTCCCGGTGACATTCACGGAGGCCGCGCTCGGAGCGACCATCGAGGTGCCGACGCTCGGCGGCGACCCCGTGAAGCTCCGGGTGGCCCCCGGAACGCCGTCGGGGCGGGTGCTGCGTGTCAAGGGGCGCGGCGTCGTGGCATCCAAGGGCACCGGCGACCTCCTCGCGGAGGTCCAGGTCGTCGTTCCGACCCACCTCGATGAGAAGGCCAAGGAGGCGCTCGAGCGCTTCCACGAACTCGAGCCCAAGGAGAACCCGCGGGCCGACCTCATGAGCAAGGCGCGGGAGTGATCCCGTGACCTCGCCAGTACAGGAGATGTCACCGAGACAGGACGGTTCGCCCACGTGGCATCCTGCCTCGGTGATATCTCCTGTCTCCGCGACGCGGAGGGGGATGCCTGATGGTCGATGACGTCGACGAGGAGGCGCCCATCTTCGCGATCGCGGTCGCGGCGGAGCTCGCCGGCATGCACCCGCAGACGTTGCGCCAGTACGACCGCCTCGGCCTCGTCGTGCCCGCGCGCACGCAGCGCGGGTCGCGGCGCTACGCGCTGCGCCATGTGAAGCAGCTGCGCGAGGTCGCGGCACTGTCGGCCGAGGGGATGAGCCTTCCCGCGATCTCCCGGCTCATCGAACTCGAGAACACCGTCCGGGGGCTCCGCCGCCAGGTCGCCCAGCTCGAGAACCGCCTGCAGGATGAGGAGAGCCGTCGTTCCCGGGTCTTCGCAGCGGGTGCGTCGGGGTCGGTCGTGAGCCTTCGCCACGGCACCCGCGTCCGCCGCGCGACGGAGGTCGTCGTGTGGCATCCGCCGTCCGCCGCGGACTGACGGCGGTGCGGCCCCGCCGCAGACGCCGTCCGGCGAGGCCACGCACCGGCATCCGCTCGCGTCAGTCGGTCTGCGTCAGCCCGCCTGCGCCGCGAGGAATGCTTCGTAGTCGCGGCGCGACACCTCGGCATACCCCTGCGCCCACGCGACGATCGCATCGGTGACGATACGGCCGTTGCCGATGTACCCGACGACCTCGCCGGCGGTGGGGGACTGCGCGTGGGCGCGGGCGAGCACCGCCGCGCACGCCTGGGCGTAGAGCCGGAACGACGTGTCATCGAGCGTCTCCGCGTCGATGCCGCCCTTCATATCGCGGAACTGCCGCACGTAATAGTCCGTCTCTCCGCCGCGGAAGTGCCCGAGGAACGGGTCCGAGGCGCCCTGCAGAATGCGCTGCATCGCGACGACGCGGCCGCCCTGCCCGTTCTCCGCGATGTACGCGTCGACCTCGGGCGGCTGTGGATAGTTGCCGTACTGCGCGAGGACGCTCTCTCCCGCCTCCTTCGTCTGGAGGAGCAGCGCATCGCCGTCACCGTCGACGAGAAGGGTGACGTAGCAGCGCGTGCCGACGCTCCCGACACCCACCGCACGGCGCACGGTGTCGACGATCGTGTAGTTCGTCAGCAGCAATCGGATGTCGGAGGGCGTCGTCTGCGCGTACGCATCGATCGCGCCGATGACACCCCGCTCGAGGTCTGTGTCGAGATGCGTCATCGCGGGCGGCACCTCGACGAAGCGCGTGCGCCCGTCCGGTGTGGTCTCGGTCAGCTTCCGGGTCGCCCGTGCGCTGGTGCGCCGTTCGGCGTCGGCGATCGCCTTCCGCAGTGTCTTGCGGGCGGAGGCGACGACCGAATGCAGCGTCCCCTCTGCGTCGAAGTGTTGGTAATAGCGCTCGATCGGCGTGAGGTCACGGCTCTGCCGCAGCGCGATCGCATACTGCCCGACGGAGGAACGAGCGGCGTCGGTGATGACCGCGGCGCTGCGACCGGTCTCCTTCCCCGCGATGATGACGGATGCCACGAGCCGCTTGAGATCCCACTCCCACGGCGACCACGCCGACTCGTCGAAGTCGTTGAGGTCGAACACGAGCGTGCGCTGCGGCGAGGCGTAGAAGCCGAAGTTGGAGAGGTGCGCGTCACCGCATGACGCGACGGGGATGCCGCTGTGCGCCGTCGCGGCGAGATCGGCGGCCATGACCGCAGCCGTCCCCCGGAAGAACGCGAACGCGCTCGCCGACATCCGCTCCGTGCGCAGCGGGAGCAACTCGGGCACGCGCGTCGCGTTCTGCGCCCGCAGGATCCCCAGCGGATCGCGCTCTCCCGTGGGGAGGTCGGCCAGGCGCTGGCGGGGAGTGCGGCTGCGACGTGCGCGGCCGCGGTCGCGCGCGTCGATGGTCGTCTGGGCTGCGTGCGGTATCGCGGTCGGGTCGGTCGCCGTCGGCTGATCCGCCCCCGGGGCGGGAGGAGTGCTCACGGCTTCATCCTGGCACCGCGGCGCGCGGCGCGACGCTCAGGCGAGCAGGCGAGCCTTCGCCGCGGCGAACTCGGCGTCGTCGAGGAGGCCGGCTTCCTTCAGCGCGCCGAGCTTCTGCAGTTCGCCGACGATGTCGACCGCCGGTGCTGCCGGGGCAGGGGCGGGAGCAGGCGGTGCTGCCGCGGCCCGAGCCTGAGCCTGCGCGGCGGCCTGCTGCGCGGCGGCGTCGATCTGCGCCTGCTGCGCGGCGGCAGCGAACTCCTGCTGTTGGGCGGCGGCCTGGTGCCGCCCGGCGGCCCTCGCGTTGACGGCGTTGGCGGTGCCGGCGACGACAGCGGTACGCGCGGCGAGCCCGATGAGTCCGGGGCGTCCGGCTCTTCTCATGTGTCCTTCTCCTTACTCGGCGTCTTCGAACTCGTCGAAGAGCGCATTGACGACGGGGGCGGGGATGCGCTCGACCCGGAGGACCTGAGCGCCGGCGGCGCTCACACGCTCGGCGAGGGTGCGCGCCCAGACGAGTTCGAGGGCGACGATCGCCGCCGAGCGGCCCGGCTCGAGCTCGTCGGCGAAGTCGGCGACGTCCTCTTCGCCGATGAGTCCGGGTGCGGCCAGCGTCGCGCCTTCGGCCTCGACGGAGGTCGCCTGCTCGCCGTCCTCCGACACCGTCACGATGAGGAAGTCCAGCACGCGTACGGTGCCGGCGGAGACGAGGTCATCGAGTGCGGAGATGACGGAATCGGCGGGGCGGTCATCGGCGAGTTCGACGAGGTAGAACTCGACGGGGCCGAAGTCGAAAGAAGCCATGGCGGCGTTCCTTTCTCGTGGGTTCAGGTTCATTCTGCTCTGTGTGCACCGGGAGGGCGAAGCGGCCGGGCGCGGGATGTCGTACCGCGGGCGCCGCGGCCGGCTACGACGACGGGTCGAGGCGCAGCACGTCGCCGGAGCCGGACACGGGCAGGTCGCTCACGAGGCGAAGGGTTCGGGCCAGCTCGTCGAGGGACGCGGCGACCGTTCCGAAGCGCTCGCGATCACCGCCGACGGCCGTGAGGGTGACGAACGTGTCGCCGGTGTCCCACGTGTAGGTCGTCGACGGCGGGGCCGCGGCGGCCCCGCCACCCGCGCTCGCGCGGACCGGCGGCAGTGGCATCGCGAGCTTCTCGCCCATGCCGAGATACGGCGAGCGGAAGTCCTCGGTGTCGTCGTACTCCATCGGCATCATCGCGCGCGCCGTGCGCAGCTGCGGCGTCGCCTGCTGCACCTGGGCGAGGGCGACGACGAGCTCGGGGTCGTCCTTCCACACCCAGACGAGCACACGCCCCTCGGCCTTGCGCAGCAGCGCGGGCGCCGCCTGGCTCATCGCCCACGCGGCGAAGCCGCCGCCGGGGCGCGGGGTTGCGCCGAGGGCGGCGTTCGCCTGCGAGAGGAGCATGCCGATCGCGCGCTTGCGGTGACGCCGCCCCCGCAAGCCGAACGAGCCGGTCACGGGCACCCAGCGGGTGGGGTCGGCATCGGCTCGCAGGCGCATCATGCTCCCAGGGTAGGCGCCGACCCCGAGTCGTCGCCGTGAGTCATGCCCCCGGCGATGCCTCGTCGAGATCCCCCGTGAGGTACCGCTGGAGCGTCGGTCCCACGTCGCGCACGACGTCGTCGACGGAGGCCGAGGCGAGCGGCTCGAGCTCGACCACATAGCGGGCGACGATGAGACCGATGACCTGGCTCGCGAGGAGCCCCGCGCGTCGGGGTGCATCGTCGCCCCCGATGCGCTCGCGGATCCGGTGCAGGACCTCGCGCGAGATGAATCCCATCAGCATCGACGAGGTGCGGCGGTTGCCGATCACTCCACGCAGCAGGGCGACGCCGCGCGGGCGGAAGGTCGGCGAGTCCCACGTCGTGACGATGAGGCGGACGAGTCTCGCGCCGGCATCCGCCGGGTCACCCTCGAGCGCCTGCGGGACGAGCCGCGCGGGGTTCGCGGGGATGTCGACGGCGGCGGCGAACAGCTCGGACTTCGTCCCGAAGTAGTGGTGCACGAGTGCGGAATCGACTCCCGCGCGCTCCGCGATCGCGCGCATCGTCGCGCCGTCGTAGCCGTGCTCGGCGAACTCGCTCGCCCCCGCAGCGAGGATGCGCTCGCGCGCATCGCTCGCGCCGCCGCGCGGGCGCCCGCGACGGCGAGCCGGCGCGGGCGGTCCGTGGGTCATGCCCCCAGCGTAGGCCGCCACTCGGCCCTCTTGCGCATTATTCATCGCACGATGAATAATGCGATCATGCGCGCTGTCTTCCTCAAGGAGTTCCAAGAGCTGCGGCGGGATCGCCTCACGCTCGCGATGCTCGTCGTGCTGCCGCTGCTGCTCCTCGTGATCTTCGGCTACGCGGCCAACTTCACCGTCGACACGCTCCGGGTCGGCGTGAGCGGCGCGCAGGCATCCGCGGTCACCGACCTGCTGACGAGCCACGCCGACCTCGCCGACCACCTCGACGTCGTCTCGACCGACTCCGCCGCGACGGATGCCGAGGCGCGCGAACTTC
>Ga0209922_101783_pt1 | contig 19939 bp, 28 predicted proteins | sample ThiBiot_500_biof_FD_183946 | JGI IMG/M metagenome (GOLD analysis project Ga0209922, IMG submission 183946) | Wastewater bioreactor microbial communities from Cape Town, South Africa - Thiocy_expt_500_biof (SPAdes) | ecosystem: Engineered > Bioreactor > Thiocyanate-remediating > Anaerobic-Aerobic ...
TTTTGTATAAAATAAAAAGAAAAACAATTGTATGTATCAACTTGATGTTTTCTAATTTCTTTTCACTTTTTAGCTGCAGTAACACCGACTTCTGCGGGTATCTTATCAGGTGTAACATAATTTGTAACTGTTTTCTCATCGGCGAATATGACTGCATTTTGAGTTTCAGTTGGCAACCAGCTTTTAATTAATTTCCAAGCAGCTAAAAGAAAATTCTTTTTGTTTGGTTTCTTAATTAAAAATCATTTATTTCATGTTTACCTCGTAAAACAAATGGTAATCTGTAAACCAACATATAAGCTAAAATAGGCGATCAATAGAGTTTTATTTTTCACTGGAAATCAACGTACAGAGAACTCCTGGATAATGATAAAGTAAACAATGAATGACATGTTTAACAAGATCGTAATCCTAAAGTAGATGAAATCATTTGATGAAATTCAGTGATTAAAATTAAACGAACTAAATGTGATAGGCCGGTTTCACTCATATCGAAAAAGATTGTCATTCGTTGACCAGGATTTTTACGAATATGTTCTTCGAAATTATACGTAATAAAACGTTTGACAGCTTCATTATCTTCCCGTCCTTTGTTAAGTTTTCGAATAAGATAAAGTACTAAAAAATAGTCGATTAAAATCAAACATTTTTCTTTTTGTCTTTAGTATTCGTCTTACAAATCGGAGTATTATTAACATCATGACTATCGAAATAAAGTGCACGTCGTTCGAAATATTCTGCTGGAAAAGCATTTGTAGAAATATCTGTTAAAATTTTTAAAAAATACAGTCAATTTGTTTGCTAATCGTTAAAAATGATCGTTTCTTCTTACCGTAAATATTGTTAGTTTTTCGCCAAGACATGGCATCGTGAAAGACTTTAAATGCTTTTGTATTATCGAAAGTTTTTCCATATTGTCCATGTTCGACGAACATACGAGCATAATCATCGTTTTCATTGAAACGTTGAATATCACGCGCATCATACACTGTGCCTTCACTTATTTCTTCTGAAAAACAGACAACAACGTTTTGTTTTTTGACATAAAAAAAATGAAGTAATCATTTATTACTTGCATATTTTTCATTGATTAATTTTCGGAGAGCTTCAACCTGAAGAATATTTCATTAAAAAAAATGTTTTTTTCTTTGGTCAATAACAGAAATCTTTACCGTTATTAATCCTTGATATGTTGGAATGGGTGCAGCTGCCATAGTCAAGTATTCAGCAGAAACAAAAATGAAAACGATAAGAAGAGAAAATATTTTATTTTGGTTGCTTTTATATTCGAAAAGAAAGCGTGATAAGAGTTTTTATTTGAATACTTTCAATCAAAGTAAAAGAAAAGGGACCAGTAGAGTCATGAGTACAAGACCACCATATACATTAAACATCGAGAGTTTATTCTTAATAGTTTGAGAGGACGAACAAGTTTTATCTTTCTCAAAATATCAGTAGATATGCAAATAGATGACAGACAAAAAAAAGAATTTCTTCAAATAAAAGCGAGAATACAATCAGAAGATATAGTGTTTTAGTCTATGTACATTACAGGAGTCATGTAATTCTATGTGTCGTCATATCTGACAATGAAAAGTCTGAGAAATCAATGGAAAATTAAACGTATCCATAACGATCGTGATAATTCCCGTGAACATCACGAATTTTTTGACGTTCAATTTCGGATAGTTTGGCTTGTTCAGGTACGACAACGACCCTCAAATTTTCATTGCCATTTTCATCTGTTGTCTTGTCATTCTCATCATCACCATTCGCACGTGATTCTTCAATAACACGTTGAGCTGGCCACATTTTTGTTCTGAAAATTAAATTTTTAAAAAGAAAAACCCTCAACAACCAAGAGAGAATCTTACACTTGATCAGGTCCAACTGCTTGACCTGGTCGTAACGAATTAATTTCTCTTGCAATATGTTCGGCATGTTCACTTTCGATGCCCATTATTCGAGCGAGATGTTTGATTTGTTCAACAGGCTCATTATGCGTACTTTCGTAACGAAAATCACCATGAGCCAATGCACGCCAGTATTCGTACGCTGTCATATAGGTTTTAAGTCGAGAAAGAATAATTCCAAGATCATGTTTCATCCAACCTATTGATAGACAATCATCGATAACATCTCGTAGATCTCGATGAGACACAAAGACCATATAACCATGTCCTTGCAGGTCAAGATCTTCAGCCCAATCCGAATCAGGTATTCGCATAGTACGTACAACTAATGGTCGACCATTAGCTTCGATTAAACGTGTTTCAAGATCTTTTTTTGTTATATGATTCAATCGATAACTATCAGCAGGACCAAATGGTGAATCTTCATGAACAAGAAGTAAACGTACTGCATTGAATAACCATGATGTACCTTTTCATACAATAAAGCAACTAGATTTCATTTTATGATTATTATCAAAGAAATATTCTACCGGAGCGTTCTGGTCCTGCAATGATGTAAACCTAAATTGACACGGCATTCTTCGAATTCATTTCGAATCGAAAAGTATTTTGATACTTACACGACCAAATCGGTTTACTTTCTTCGGATTAATCTTTAATTTTAATCCTTCATAATATTTCTCAACTAGAAAACAAAACACAATCTTGAGCTTGACAAGTACATTTGAAATCATATGACGCACTCGCTTGTTTCTCTTCTTCTGTTTGATGACGAAAGTTGCACAGGGCATGACAATATTTTCCTTGCAAATAATCTGGACAATCAAACAATTTCGCGACTGTTTCATCCATAGTAATTTATTTATTTATCAAAATTGCTTAGTACAGCTTTTAAGTGGATCAGACGAATGATCGTGAAATTCTCTTTTGAGAATAAAAATCATCGAATCGATTGGCTAGGCTAATATATATTTTTTCTTTCAAACAAAAAGATTCGTCATAGATGTCAACAGTTTCCAATAGAACTGAGCGTTTTCTTCTTTCTTATATTTACTACAAAAATCAACACAACTGAACTACATATATTAGAAAAAAAAAAGCTTCAAGTTTCAATTATCAAAATTGCTGTTAATCGAAACACTTACACACACGCGAGAAGACAAAAAAAACAGATAGAAAAGAGTTCACATAAGGTTATGCATACTGTTTTGATGCGTGCAAACAAAAGAAAACGAAAACACTCGTTAAATAGTCAATGTAAAAAGTTGTATCTATGTTCGAATTGATGATTGTAAATGACGACGTTGAGGAGGTACTTTCGATTTTTTAACTAGAACATTACTAGTAAATTCAGCTTTGCGTGCCATTTCATCGAAATTTTCATGAGTTTCACGGAGATAATCTCGGAGATCTTGAGAAGATTTTGCTAATGATCGAGACTAAACAAAGAATGAATAATCAATTCAAATTTAAAATTTAAAATCTATGTTCGTACTAAATTGATCGCATATTCTTTATCTTTAACAAAATGTCGCGTACGACGATCCTTTTGTTGTATATCATGAAGTAATTCTAATCGACGTTGACTTAAATCTGCTAATTGTCTATTGTATGAAGAGAAAAACAACGAAATCGAATGGAATTAATTCGTATCGGCAAAAAAAACATACTGTTCGTAGTTTTTTGCATGCAATGTTTCGTAGAGTTGTCGTGAATGATGAAGTTTACCGATTTTACGACGAAGTTCATTTTGTCGACGTTCTTCAGCCATTGAATGATCCTTGAAAAGAAAAGAAAACATTGCAGAAAATTCGAAAACAAGTTCATTTTACAGTTAAATCGTGAATTAATGATTCATAGCGTTCGATTTCTTTCAGCTTTTCACTTCGACGTGCATTTTCTCTTGCTTTTTGAATTTTTAATTCATGATCATAGCTAAAAATTCAATGATAAATCACATTTGTATTTCGAAGCAATGAAAACCGTACTGTCCGAGTAAGATATCATATTGTTTTTTCTCGAAAGCAGCTATTTCAGGATCAGTAAATGTTGCTGAGTGTGTTGCACGTCGTTCAATCATTTGTTTCACATTTTCAAGACCATTTCTAATAAATTTATCAATAAACACCTCAGTTGATTTTATTCGAAATTCTTATTTTTACATATATCGTTCATTTTTGTTTTCTCTTGGTCCGTATTCGGATGTACTCATACGCTGAAGACTTCTATTCTGAATACAAGAAAAAAAGAAGCAATCTTTGAATTCGATCCGAGCGAAAATAGACAAACCATTCGTCGAACATCATCAGTAAGACTGGCGTTTGATGAAGGATGAAATTCATTTTGATTGTCGATTTCATTTGACGGTGGCCATTGAGTGGTTGATGATTTTAGTATCGAATTAGCTGCTGTCAGACGAGTTGATGATGCAGATCGTGGTGGAAGTTGAGAGAATTTCACGCTTGATGCAGATTCAGAACGTAGTGGAACACTACTAACTGTTATTGGCTCATTTAAACCATGGAGAAGTGAACTCGATGGAGTAAATTTTGTTTCGATATATGCTCTAGAGATAAAATGATGGCATTTGTTTTTTCTTGATAATTTTAAGATATTTACGGTCGAGGCAAAGAAGTGTCGTGAACATACGATGGTTCTTTACGAAAAGAAATAATTGAAAGATTGATTGACAAATGAAATTTATCTTACGAGGTACAGGCGTTTTTGCTAATGATGGATTTGCAAGTGCTTCTTCTCGAATAATTTTCTCACGTTCTTCTCGACATCGTTGTAAATTAGCTACAATCAAACAAAATTTGTCGGTTTTAAATTCGTTTTTTTTTCTTATCAAACCTAATCGATCGATTTCCATTTGATCTCGAACATCAGCTAATGTTGCAAGTCGTACTTTCTCGGTTCCAATATCATCTTGAACATCAGCCAATCGTTTTGGTAATAAAATAACGGGCTATCAAATAAACATTCGAAATCAAAGATTTCTATCGTCATATTTTACCTTGATATTTAGACGAGCACATGCTTCAAGCGATCGAGGACTCGTTAGAACATATTTCGAATCACAAAAATCGATATGATCGAAATTATATAAATCGATTTTCAATTGACCACGCGTTGGTATCGAACTACTTGTCGATCGTTTACGTGGAGTTGCTCTTGTGACTGTACCGGTTGTTGGACGTGATAAATTTAGACAACCAGATGTATCAAAAAATCGAGTAGCATCATTACCACTCATCTCTTAGTTACTTTTAACACTGATTTGCTCTTTTTTGTTCTTTCTTGTGGCTAATGATAGCCATGACCTCTTTCGATTGCTAAGCAACGCCTCTACATAATCTTCAGCATCTTTTTTTAAGGATTCTTTTTTCATGATGCGAACGTTTCAAAGAAATATAAAATCAAATTAGAAATGAAAATTAATTTCATTAGATATTTTGACTTAAGAAAAAAAATATTATACAACAGCTGGGATAAAGTAAGTTCTCGATGTATTCCGTTGGTCTCTAGTTGACGTAGAGTACGGCATAATCATTCTTGCTGCACTCATCGAACTTATAGAACTGTTCTATTCCGACTTTTTCTACAAATAAGAAAAAGAAAAACAAAACTTTTTTCATTAATCCTTTGTTCTTTTATGATTCATCGAGAGTGAAAACAAAAAACATATATACCTATACGACGATTTGCATATTTCGATATTTTAGAATACAATTTTTAAATGGCTGAGCATTTCATAGATACAATTAAAGAAAAAGGTCATAATTTAGTGGCAAAAATCCAAGACAATCTTTCCACAGTAAGCGACACGACAGGAACGCTTGCAAAACAAAAACTCCTACAAACATTAATCTCATCCGGTGTTGTACAAAGTGAACATATTCGGCATGCCCTACAGATCGGTACGAACAATTAATCTTCGACAAACAGAAAAAAACAGGCGTTTCTCTGCTTTAAACTTAGGTATTGGTTATTTTCTTGATCGTTTAATAAAAAATACAAGTGATCCTTCACAATATCTTCAACGAGAGAAATTTCCAGCTAAAGGTAGCGGTAAAACACCGGGACATTCCTTACCCGATTTCGATATCGAAGCATATGCACTTGATATTTTCAAAAGTTTAATGGCTATCTACGGTATCAATCCGTATACACTAAAAGCACATGTATGTCAAGGTGAATTAAAAGAAATTGTCAATCCATCAAATTCTGGTTCACTTCTATACTTATCAGCGGATTCAACATTTCTAATCAAAACTGTTCGTGATTATGATGCGAAATTTATTGAACAGAAATTTTTAAATGAATATCATGATTATGTTCAACGAAGTCCAGCTACATTTATATCGAAATTATTCGGTAGTTTTGGTTATATACCTTATCTATCTCAGCAGCGTGACATTTCAATTGATTCGTTTACTTTACGTTTTGCAATATTTTCAAATTTTATTCCAACACAAATTGAAATTCATGAGAAATATGATCTCAAAGGTTCATCCTATCGACGTGATGCTAATGCGATTGAAAAGATGAAATCATCGGCAACATTTAAAGATAATGATTTTCGTGAAATACATCCTCAAGGTTTTCTCCTACCAAAAAGTGTTTATTATCATTTAAAAGAAGTTCTCACACGTGATGTTGATTTCCTTGAAAAGTTAAACATTATGGATTATTCATTACTTTTAAGTAAAATAAATTTCATGTTTTTAAAATGTTTATCTCTTTATTTTAAAAATAGCTGTTCATAATATGGACAATCAAACGAAACCAACACGTGTTCGTCCAATTGAATCTTTATTAGGCAACACACGAGATACATTTCTTATTGGAATGACACAACAAATCGATCAAAATGATAAAAAGAATCAAGAAGAAAAACCAAAACTTGTTTTAAAATTTAAAAAACCAATCGAAACATTAGCTCTCGGTTATAAAGAAATCTCGACATTCGATACTGAAAATTCTAAAGAATACGGGTTTGTAAAAATCTTCTATTGGAACCAATAAAAATAAATGCATCTCGTTTTCTTCAGAGGTATACCAGCTGTCAATGAAAAAGGTGAACGTCTTCTACTCTTCTTTGGAATTATCGATTTACTACAAACGTAAATAATTTCATTTTGAATGAGATCAGAAATCATCGCTGTTCGTTTTTTTTTTCGAATACAGATTTGATATTTGTAAAGCAATGCAACGATCATATCAAACTGTCGAAAATCGCGAAGTTGTCGATGAACGTTCAATTGTCGAAGCTGATTTTTATGCGAAACGATTCAAAGAATTTATATTCGAACGTGTTTTTCGTCCTGCTGATAATGAACTTTCAACACATCCCATATCTGTTAATATTTTCTCTTCAACAACATCGACTGTCAAACCTGAAGTACATCGTCTTTAAATCTTAAACCTGCACATTTATGTTTTAATACTCGATCTTTTTATATATTTATTTTATTGAAATAAACAAGCTAGAGAGAAGAGAAAAACGAAGAAGGAAACATATTTTATTCGAGAAATTCTGTTTTTTTTTTGTTTTTTGTTCTTGTTTGTACAAAGACCAGAAGCGAGATGAGTTTTACTCAGAAAATCCATTCAATATAAATAACAACTGTTTGAAAGAGACTGAAAAGAAGAAACAAAAATTGTTGGCTCACAGAGAGAATGAAAATAAAAATAAAACATTGCACGAGTAGAAAAGAAAACAACAAAGATGATAATGATACTTGTTTTTTTCAATATTTTTCTTCTCCAACTTCTTAGATTACTAGTAGATTGTTTTGCTATCGTAAAAACATAACATGCGTAGATGCGATTAACGAATAAATATGTATAAAAAAAAAGAAAGAAGAGAGAGAGAGAGAAACAACAACAGCAACAACAGAAAACAATGTCACTTTAAATTCACAACAGGAGAGAAAAGAAGAAAAAAAACGAGAATTATGGTTTGTTTCAACATTAACGAATATTAAATTGTTTATCAGCGCAGATATGTTTTTTTTTTATTACACATACGTTTCAATATCATCATGTAAACATGTTTTGTTTTTGAAATATCATATCGAAATAATAATAATAAAAGCCCTGTTTTGAGGAATGCAAATAATTTCTGTTTCAATTCAATTGAAATGATTATTAGCTAGTGGATTGCCGTGATATTGTAATGGTGTCGATGGCGAACGAACTAGTGTTGGTTTACTAGGCATCTTTGTGAATGATTTGCAAAGCATAGCAAAATCAGGACGATCATCGGGAACAAATGACCAGCATTGATGAATAATATCCTACGAGGAGAAAGAAAGAAAGAAAGAAAGAAAAAACAAATTCGTTTTCGATTGAAATATTCGAATTGATCTTTTAGAAATACTTTGGCATTTTTACGAATATGTACACTGCTTAATGGTTGTTTGAGAGAGTTGCCTGCTCGCCAAATGATATATTCTGGTGGTTGTTTAGCAAATGGAAATTCTCGAAATAGAAGTTCGTACCAAACCGTTCTTTAAAACGAGAAAAAAAGTAGACGAGCAATGTTGAATTGTCAATAATTTTACCCGAATGCATAAACATCAGTTTGTGGTGTGTGCTGTAAAATAGTTTGTTCATCACGTGGATCAAGTTTTCGAATGATTTCCGGTGCAAGATAACTTAACCAACCACGTGGAGCAATGAGAGCTGGTTGATCATTATAATGATAACATTTTGTTAACGGTATTAAACCGTAATCAGTGAGAATAACACGATTGTTTTGTATGAAAATATTGGTTGTTCGTAATGACATGTGATTTATAGATTTCTCATGTAAATAACTCATAGCACGAGCTATTTGAGTCGCATATTGAACAGCTAAATTGGGCAATATAGAATCATTTCGAATGTGAATCATTTCATAGAGAGTAAAACCACGAATCCAACTAAAATAATAGTTAACATTCAAAAGAAAGGATGTTTTTTTTTTCTTTCGTACTTTGATGCAATGGCATAGTTCGGACTTTCGACTAGAAAAATGAATGAAAATAGAAATTTGAGAGTGAATTAATGAAAAACATACTGCAAACTCCCGTATATAAATTCAAATGTTCATGTCGTACTTTTCGTAATCGAAATACCTAAACAAAACCAAAGTCGAATTCGAATCAAAACGATATTCTTCTCCTACATGTTTTTTTAATTCATTTAAAAATTCTCCATCATTCATTTTTGGATCTGGTTTTATTTTTCTGACTGCCATTTCTCCATGCCAATGTGCTCTGTTACAATGAAATAGGAATCGTTCGTTGAAAATTCGAATTTATCATCTTACTTCATCAAAGTACCGGACGAACGTTTGACTTCTTCGACTAATTTAATTGTATCATAGGAAATCACCCAATCCTAAATGAAACTCACATATAAATAAGACGAAATGAAGAAACACGACTTACATTTGTACGTGTTTGATCGAGTTCATCATCAAAAGATATGGAAAGTGTAGCTTGAAACGATTCTCGATCGGGATGTGCAGGTTCAGACTATTGAAAAAAAATGAAATGTGATTTATTTTCTTGAAAGATATTCTTTGCATTTTCAAACTTCAGATAATTGACGCATCAATCTATGCGTATTCAGTGAAGTTTCTGATGGATTGATTGATCGATTTGCGTCACTTTCAAATGGAGGTTCAGAATTTTCTATAAAAATAAATAGAATTTGTATAAAAACAAAACAAAGAATATTTGTCCATATAAATTTATAAAAATAAATCAATACAAAAGTACAAAAGGGAAAAAGCGTTTTAATTAACGTGCAATTTGGGGATTGACATTTTTTTTTGAATTCATAATTGGACAACATGTATATAGGGTAGAGAATAATACTCCTGACACCGAAACAATATGATGAACTCCATCACCCACCTGATGTAGTTTTCGAGTTCGTCTCTATGACGACCCAACTATCAGCATCATTTTGAGCTAAAGGAAAAAAACAGGTACAAACCAAATGAAAACACCAATTGAATGTTTGGATTTTTGTGCCCTCAATATCCCACAGAAAATCTTACTCATTACTCACAAAAATTTTGTTTTATTTTTACGCAATATTGCAGTACAGATGAATGTAATGTTGCTGCTGCTGTAAAGCAAGTTAAGAAAGATTTTGTTTTTCATTACGAAGAGAACATGCTCGCGAGCATTAGCAAATTAGCGCAATAGATTAATGAAACTTACTGCAGTAAACAGATTCGGTAACATTGACTGACGAATTACCATTGATTGCTGATGGATTGAAATGATAGCCCGACAATGACGGATGAGGAGACGGAGAATCAGGTGCTGACATTGGCGTTAAAGATGTTGGACTAGTACTTTCAGATGCTAGAGAAAATATTCATTCATAGACAAAAATATATTCATTTTCTAGAAAATTAACGTACGAGTATAAAGAGTTTTTCGTGTCAATGGACTCGAATTGACTATCAAATGACAAAAACAGAGATAGTTTTAATGAAAAATGAAAAAATAATGTTGATTACTAAATGCATGTTGAATTTCGACGTTATTGATCATATTTCGTAAATCTTTTTCAGATAATCCACAATTTTCCGGCGCATTTTGAACGCATTCTTTATGGCATTTGTATCTTGGAAAGATAAATAATTAATTTAATCAATCACAAAATCATTTCTTTTTATGTTTTTTTCAAAGAAAAAGATGAGCAATCAATCTCAATCATGCTTTTCTACTATTATCATGCTGAATCAAACACTTGCAAGTTGCACATCGAGCATCTTACTTGCAATGAATACAAGCTTTTCCTCGAAACACCTGTCTCCTACAGACGTCGCAAAAGGAAAACTTGAATACGCGCGTTTTGTCAAACCTAGAATCGTAAGATTTCAATTTACAAAAACACCGTTTTCTTTTTGTTATTCGATTTTTTATGAAATTGAAAAATAAGCGCAAAGAGAAAACGAATGAAGGGATAAAAGTGGATGTAAGTTTGAGTTTAGTTGCTGAATGAGATCTCTATCGTGTCTTACTTGCATGCATTGCACTTGGTTCCGAGAAAGAAGATTTTTTTGGCACAAACATTACACGTTGATAATTTCATGAGATTACTCCACCTGAGAATAACAGAGAGAGAGGAAAAATCATGATTGAAGAATTTGATTAGAACATGTTACGAATACACCCAACAACATTGATAACAAGAAAAGAATATTAGATGTTTTAAAGATTAGGAATGGGGAGGAGAAGAAAGCAACGAATAAGCGACACACCAAAAAAATGATTAATACGGACCTATGCTGGATTTTATGTGTCATTCGCTGTGTGAGAATAGGAGATTGAGTATTGTATAGAATACTTTCTAAAATAGGATATATTTTTGTTTAATAATAAAAAAAGAAAAGTTCGATTTAAAGAACTTGCCTGGTGTTTTCGGATCATTTTCAGTATCACTGTTATATGCTGAATTCAATGGTGAACACGAGAATGTTGGTGATTTTGGTGTTGCTGCACCTATGATTATAAAAAACAATTGTTTTTTATTTGCAAATAAATCACAATAATTGTCAATCGAAGCATAAAAGTCAATAATGTTAATATTATGCTGAAAATAGTCATCTTATGCTCTAACCATCTTTTGAAGCTGATCTGCTCCATAGAAATTTTTTTCTTGTAATTGCTAAAATTAAATTCTCCTCATTTATCGACATAAATGTATTCAACTGATTTTGTGAACATCGTTTGCTATTCATTGATTGTTGTTTATTGAATATCATTGGAGCCGATTTCGAATGTTGATAGGTTTTAGGCGAATTCGATGTCGTTTTAGTCATGGCCAATTGTGCAGAAAAATTAAGTTTTTCATTCTCAAGACTACACTCAATATCTACTAGAAAGAAAATTATTTTTTTTCTTTGTTTTAAAAATATGGAAAATTTCTAGCATCAAGTGAAATCGAATATATTGCCACTCAAAACAATTCGTGCGGAAAGAAGAGTTGTTTATCAGGGACTTATTTTTAATGAAAGCACAATGTCAAAAAGTTCTTACCGGACGGTACACGAGGTTCAGAATCCGAGCCACAAGAACCACGTCGTGGTGTTGTTTCACCATCGTACAATTGCGAATCATTATTATTACGTGACGAATTGACATTCGATGATTGCAAAAATATCGATGGATCGATTGTACTTTTCTTGCTTGGATGCTCACATTTTCGTTTGCCATTAACACACAGATGATTCGAACGTGAAGGTGGTGGTGTATGACTCACTAAACAATAGTTCGTAGAAAGAGAGGAAATATTTATTTGTTTTTTTTTTATATTACAATTTGATCGTCTGCCTTGTGGCAATGGTATCATTCCGGCTGAGGAATGATTCGAATTTGTACTATTTCCAGTTGCAAATTCGGTTGAGAGAGATGATGTAACAGATATAGATCGTGTCGAGTCTGTACTCACTGGAACTGAAAGAGCTAAACAGAAATTGATCGTAGGTAAATACTGATTACAAACAAAACGAATGAATACCTGTATCTGACAAACGATGTTGACGAACGGAATACGGAGTAGCATGTGCTGGTGGTGGAGTTTCCGTATGCCAGGAGAAACGGCCGTTATCATTGGTCCCGCCATGAGAAAAATAATCTGAATGAGAAGAGAAATTTTCAATGTGATTTCGACTGTAATTCAATTGGGTAACATACTAATACAATCTTTTAATGCATTGAGCGCGTTTCGAAAATCTCGTCGTTCGATTTCACTTGTTTCAGCATCATATAGAAGTTTTTCACGAGCAATAGCTTTACCATTTAATAAATCATCAAATGTCATTCGTTTAACAAGATACTAGACAAACAAAATCAATATTGATTTGCAATGACAATAGAATGATTCTACTTGAATAGATTTTTTATTCAAATTGAGAACTGATAAGAATCGATCGAGTTTTATATATTCATTATGAAATCCACCGTTGTGATGGCTGATTTTGTGTTTTTGTAATAACAACAATTGACGAGCAAAAAAACCAATCACACGACTCTATTTTACAAGGAAAAATTAATATAATAGTACAAAGTCAATAAATATGCCTGGATTATATTTACTTCATTATTACGTATATATTCATATTTGAGCGATAGATCGGACATTGTTTCACTGTTAAATGTTGTCAATTGATCAATGGCATGCGTTAGACCATCATCAAGATGTCGTAAATCCTGTGAGATTGTTCGACAATAGTCGACTGTTGTCGAGGGCACAGGTGGTTTATCATCGTCATCAGTATTCATTGTGTAATCTAAAAATAAATAACATACATGTAAAACGAATATTTTATATTGTACTTTTTGTTTCTTATTTCAATTTATTCAAAATTCAAATAGAATTTACAGACAAACATGAAGATAAATGCAAGTATTAATAATGCGGATGAGGGAGAGTAACAGATGTAAACAGAACATAATAATCAACAACATAGAAACGATTGGTGGAGAAAAAGAACTAACCAAAAGGGATTCGTATACAACTAAATAAATGAGTAAGTAAGTAGTAGCGTACTCTATGTGAGAACAAGAAGGAAAAAAAGGTTCTCAGTTGGACTCTTTTTTTCTCTCCCTCTCTCTCTCTCATTAATAATCAACGTATGTGAATGTTAAAATGCGCTTTTTTTTGTAATCAAAACATACGATGACGAACAAATGGATGAATACACAAATAGATTTATCTCGTTTGATAATATCCGAACTAAACGGACCGAAAGAATTTGCTAGTAAACGACAGACCAATGATTATATTCGACGATTATTCGTTCGATATAATGATCTTATGAAAAAATTCGATGATATTCATCAACGATCGATTCATCCACAGAAACGTTTGCTTTTGCAGATTTTATTAGATGGAATTATTGGCAGATTAATTGAATTGAAATCTGAAATGATTAAATTCGATTGTTGTGAATATACGTATTTCGAAGATCTAGCTCTTGATCAAAATAAAACTTTAGTAAATAGAAAACAAAACAAAACAATGAAAAGAGGGTGAAGTGACCTTGTTGTTGTTTCTTTTTTCAGGATGATATCTGTTTGAAAATTCCTCATTTTATAACGGAAAATTGTTCGAAATCAGTCGAACAACGAAATCAATTGATTAAACAAATTCTTGATCGATTAAATCAATCGAAAACTGACCTTAACCCTGAGTCGTCTATCGAGAATATCCTCCCAACTAAATCTGATCATAATAATGAACTGACATTAGCAAATGCTATTCGCATTCTTCAAGCTCATGAGCGTGCTCGACAAGGCCGTGTTCATGCATATTTCATGCGACGAATGAAAACGCAGTTGAAAATTACACAAACTAAAACCGTTAATGATGATAATCTTCATCAATGTTGTCTTGTCATACAAACCATCTGGAGACAAAAATACACGGAAAAATTATATCAAACTAAACAAATCGAACAGACATTATTACTTGGCATGGTAGAATAAATCTGTCTTATTATGTGTGTGTGTCTATATCTTCGAATCAATTTTCAGAGTTTACCTCGAAAAAATCAATCGCACGAAGAAACTATTGATAATGTCAAACAACGAAATTTACAAAGAAAAAATCAAGAAAATTTCGAAGAAGCATCGATATTTATCAAAGGAAAAATTCGTCAATACGAACAGACGGAATATCAAGCACGTCTCGAACATGTTCTTCTTCAATGGCTATTAGAATCTCGGCAACTCTACGGACAATTTCCTATCTATCCATCGGAAGAAACAAACGGATCTGCAATACTTTTCAAAGATATGACTATTGATGAAATAGAAGAATTTGTCAATAAGGTTTTAAGAAAAACACTCTGGTTTTGATTAGATATTAATTATGTTCGTCATGTTTTTTTTCTTTTTTATAACTAGCAAGTTCAAGCATTGAAAAATAAGAAAAAGAAAGCAAAACAAACGAACAAACAAATTAAAAAACCGAAAAAGAAGCCAACGAAACAAGTTCAATCGAAAAACAAAACAAATAGCTCATATCTAATTCTACTTCGTTTAGAAAGCAACATTAAATCAACTCGAACCATCGAAATTCGTTCCGATAATCAATGAACAACTCGGTGTTTATAAAGAACTGTTTTATCAACGAGATGAAAGTTATAATCCAACTCAAGAATACGATCAATTATTAGCAATTGATCATTTTCGACCTGAAGTCGAAGAAGAACTTCGGCGTGATGTTGATATGATTCTTCGAAATGAATTGATTTATTTAAAATTAGCAATTGATAATGCTGAAGATAAAAAATCGAAAAAGAAAAAAAAGAAGAAGAAAAAGAAGAAAAAAAACAAGAAAAAATCGAAAGATATTGTTGCTAATCGGTACAAATCAGATAAATCATTTCCTGAAATATTCTAACATCTAGAACAAACGATTCGATCTTCGAAGAACTAGTCGAAACAAAAATTCTTCTACCAACAAAATCTGTTCGTTACCATGATTTTCTCGGTGATTATCAATATTCAGCTGAAACACTTCGATACAATGAAAAAGAACCTATGCCATCGATCCTTGATTGTCAACAACTTGTTATCTTACAAATTATTTTTCCTCTTTGTAATTCGACGAAATGATCTCCAACAAAAAAAAACTTGTTTTCTCTATTTCTGATTATTTAGCCTCGGAAACTATTCATCGAAATTTACCATCACATAAAGCTGTACTACTCGCAGGACCGGATGGCAGTGGTAAAGAATTGCTCGTTCATATTGCATGTAATGAGCTAGGTGGCATTCTATTGGATATATCGCCGATGAATCTCGCAAGAACATTTAATACTGGTAAATAGAAAGAACATGCTCATTCCAAATCACATGTTTTTCTTTGTTAAATATTATATTGACTCCTAGGAATCGAGAAAAACTAGACAGAGAATCCTTTTTTTTTATTTTTTAGTCGATGGCTTACGGATACTTTTTGCAATGATTAAACGAGTTTGACAATGATTTTTATCTTTGATTTTAATGTAAATATTCTTTTCGATCCAGTTAGTAACAGCTATGCCACCGGTTCTATGTTTGATTCGTGATACTGAATTGTTATTCGCAAAAAAATTAAATTCACAAGAAAAAGAATATCAACCACGTCGTTTACAACGATTAATTCGTCGTTTTATGAAAAAATTCAAACCTGGAGAACGTATAATGTTCATCGGACTATCCAATCAACCGTATCGTGCACGAATTAAATCGTTACTAAAAATTTTTAAATCGATTATTCTCTTTCCACGACCGAACTACGGTTCTCGACGAAGTAAACGCAGCCTTACGGTTTACTTCAAATCTTTGATTGTTCATAAAAATATTTGTTTAGAAATCTTACATTATTATTTAATTGAAAAATATCAAATCAATATAACCGATGTCGAATTAAGTCTTCTAGCATCGATATCGAATGGTTATACAGCCGGACAAATTCTCGAAACTATTCATCGAGTTATACAAAATCAATATTCAAATAAAATCTATTCATCAAACGATTTTCTTCCTATACTTGCAATAAAATCACCGGTATTTCTCGATGAAGAAAATAAAATCAAGTCTTGGTACGGCAAAACTCCTAACGGTCGTAAACGTCTTCAAGAACTTTCTCAAATCTCGTTTTCTTCTCCTCAAAAACGACACACGTAATAAAAACTATATATATAGGACTGTTTTATTCACTTTTAGTTGCATATACATATAAGAAAGAAAGAAAAGAAACATAAAATACACTTTTTTCTTTTGGTTTTTGTTTTCTTAAAAATCAGCAAATAATTGCATTTCTGTATCGGACGCAAATGGTGCCGAACGCCAATCTTCTTGATATTGATCGAAACATGATGTATCACCTGGATGTTGAACATTGGGTACAATCGGTGGTTTTAATTTTCTCGCATAAGCATCATCCCATTTAATAGACGCAAAGAATGGCTGTTCTTTAACTTCACGTGAACCATTTCGGCCTGAACCAAGACGTTTATCAGCATTTTGTGTTAGTAATTTTTTGATGAATGCTTTCGTTGTTTCATCGATCGTTCGTGGCCAAGATATTCTTCCGGCTAGAACACGACTGGGTATTTCACTTTCATTTTGATTTGGATTAAACGGCGTCACTAATTTCCGAAAAAAATATTTTGTTTACAAAGAAAACAGACAAATTTGCTTACCTCCACTAAGCATTTCGAATAGTAGAATACCTAAACTCCACCAATCTGTGCTTTTGTTATGGCCAGTACCTTTGAATAATTCGGGACTCAAATAGTCCGGTGTACCACATGTTGTGAAAGTTTTATTGAGTATTTTCTTTGCAAAACCTATTTATAGAAATAATCAAATCATTGGTTGAAAAACAAAATCGTCAAACTGTCTACCAAAATCTACAAGTTTAACATGACCCTCAGCATCGAGAAGGATATTTTCAGGTTTAAGATCGCCTAAATTCAATATTGAAACAATTTGTGTTGTGCTGTTTTTTGTTTTGCTTAAAAAAATCGACTCCTACGGTAAACAATTTGCATTGAATGCAAATATTCAAAAGCAAGTGTAATTTCACTAATATAGAATAATGATGTTTTCAAATCAAACGTTCCCTTCTTTCTCATATATGTAAATAGTTCTCCACCGGGTACATAATCCAAAAGCATATAGAGAAATTGTTCTGAATGATGTGTCCAATGTAAACGAATAATAAATGGATGTTTAATAGCAATTAAAATTTCTTTTTCACTTTTCACATGATCCGTCTATTGAAATGAAAAGCAAAAGTATGTTTGTCAACGAAGAACTGTTTCGTCTTACTTGACGAGATTGTACGACATGAGTAATCGAAAATATTTTCAATGCATGATATGTAGATGTTTCACGATCACGAGTAACAACAACTCTACCATAGGATCCGGTTCCGACCTAAAAAAAATAGACATTCGAAATTATTTTGCGCTGTTTTGTTCACCTCATTAAAGTCGTTTTGAATGCCTAATCAACTAATTAAACATGAAGTTTTTGTCCTTTGTTTATAAATAAATCATCGGTTCAAATCAGAAAGCATTCTGCTCTTTTAACTATGTAAATAAATTCATTAGAAAGCAACAAAGAATGGGGGAAAAAAGTTATTTCCTAGACTCATTCTCTTTCCTCACATCCGAACTTACGGTTTTCAAAATTTCTAATCGATCAAGTGCTTGTTGTCGTTCTTCTCGTTCGACCAAACTAACATTACTGAATTTCTTTGCAACTAATATCGTTTCACTTTCACTTGTCGTATGATTGCTCAATGGTGGTGAGTCCGTTGTATGGCTTGATGCACTTGGCGAGTGTACATGACGCGATGATCGTGAGGTCATTTTTCGACGAATTTTAAACTAAAATTAGTTATTGCACATATATGTTTTTCTTTCAATATTAAATAATAATTTTCTTCTCGTTTATTTTATTTTATTTAAAAGAGAGTAGAAGACGACGAAAGAATAGAGGAAAACGTTCTCATATTAAAAAAATTATTAACGAGCTCTGTTTGACTTATCTGGAGAAACCAGAGTATTTTTCTACTCTGTATATCACAGAAAAGGCAACATAGAATGCGATAGAATCGAAAATTCTCCTTCGGTTTCTTTCCTCTTTTTTCCTCGCTCTCTCTCTCTCTCTTCTTGTATCGCTAGAAAAGCTTTAGCTAAAGGTGAGACAGCTTGTCGCTATCTTCTAGAGTGTAAAAGCTACTGTTGAAAAGAGAAGAAGAAAAAGTTGAACGTTTCTTTTTCCTTTCTTTCTCTAGTAGAAATTGTTGCATGAGATACGATAAGGATCATAACAACGACAGATGATGCTATAAAAGAAAAATAGTGATGAGATGAAGAAGAAGAAAAAAAAAGAAACACGTCAGAATAAAAAAAAAAAAAAGGATCTAAGAATTTGAGCAATCAAGCTGACGTCGATGAAAATCATCTTCATATGATTGGCATTGAGAACATTCCAATAAAACCTATCCTCCATGTACACTCTTATTTTAATGAAAAATTGTTTTCTGCAGACAACAACAATCATTCGATGCATGCTTGCATATATAGACGTTCTTTCTTTTTGTGTACATTCGAACTTCTAAGGGTTGATTTTATTGTTTTTTTAAATATAGATTATATTAACAATTCAATCAGGATGTATGCAAAAGGAGGCGAATTCTATGTCATAAGGTGGTGAACTGTTTAAAAGAGAAAAAAAATCACTACAAAATGAATTGAATTTTCTGAAACAAGATAAATTCTATGGATTAAACGTTCTATAGAAGAGATATGATGATTACCTGTCACGTATGTCGTTATTGGAATATATATATATATATTGTCTGATGACAGGACGCTGCAATTTCCGTTACTCTCACGCACTGATTCAACGAAGAGTAGGAGCCACAGCATGCAGTTTGTTGATTTTCTCTGGTTTTTTTTTCGCTCTTTTTCTCTCATCTCTAATCTGTAATAAACTCACTGTCCATGAGAAGAATAGAAAAAAAATGTAAAGAAATAATTGAAAAAATAAAAGAAAAGAAAAGAAATCGAAGTTCTTTATTTATTTTTTTTTCAATCGATTTTGAAATATTGAAAATATCGTAGAAAGACAATAGGAGGAGAGAAAAATACAAAGAGAATGTTATGTTTAAAATTTTGAACTTCTCAAGCAATCATCGACCTATTTTCTTGTACACACATATCATGAGAAGAAAGTTTATGTTTTTCGACCAGATTTCTGATTACCTTTTGATAAATACTCATTGTATTGATTGTCGTATGTCGGCACTCGTAAATCCACCGATCCGTTGTGTCTTGGTAGTCTGTTGTGTTTGATTTGCAGAAATAATGATGGGAAAGGAGAGATAGAACGTTCTATAGATAATTGACAGGAAGAGAAAGGACGATGAAAAAGAAAATGCCAAAACCGTTGGGATCGGTTTTATTATTTAATATCGAACGCATTTATTGTGTTTTTTTTTTT
>Ga0209922_101786_pt1 | contig 19891 bp, 19 predicted proteins | sample ThiBiot_500_biof_FD_183946 | JGI IMG/M metagenome (GOLD analysis project Ga0209922, IMG submission 183946) | Wastewater bioreactor microbial communities from Cape Town, South Africa - Thiocy_expt_500_biof (SPAdes) | ecosystem: Engineered > Bioreactor > Thiocyanate-remediating > Anaerobic-Aerobic ...
TTAACTGCTGATCAATGTCTGCCATTATCGACATTGAATTCGAATAGAACATGTGCAATTTTAGATGTATTTACTGTTGATCATCAATCAAATAGTGTCAACTCAGCAGGTGATGGAGGACCAGAACAGTCTCTTTACTTGATACCATATGAAAAATGGAAAACACAAATGAAGAATTTGAATCCATTAGCAGAAGATAATCGTTTAGTCGATCTATGTCGTGTTTAATCTTTTAAAAAGCATTGTTTATTTTCTTAAGTGAAGAGGTGATACTGATGTCTATCGCCATCTATCCATGCAAAAAAAGAAAAAAGTTTCATTGAAAATTAATTTTTCATTCAATAAATTGAATAAGATAAAATAAAAAACTGCGTCGAAATTTTCTTGCAAAAAATATTTTCATTTCGTTTCATCTAATTCGTTGTTAGATAATTTCTCGGAATAAAGACGATCATGCCATTGGACATACCTAAATAGAACTTGAAATCTATTTTCTTATCCAAAGAAAAGGAAGTATTTTGATGTTCTCATATTAAACCGCCAATCAATGGACACATCACGAACAAAAAAAAGTAATAATCGTTTAGATTCTTACAAAAATCATGGCAAAGGTGCCAACGAATTACGACGCCAACGAAATCAACTCACTGTCTCTTTACGAAATGTAATTAGCAAATACTTTTTTCCATTTATGTAATCTATGTGTTTTTTTTATTCTCTAGGAAAAACGTGATGAACAAATTCAATCGAAACGTAATTTTCGCGTCGAAGAAAGTGTAACCGATGCGTCGGACGATGAGATCGAAACAAATACTGATCTAAATCTCAGTGAACTTTTTCTTAAAGCACAAAGTGACGATCCAACCGTTCGTTTCGAAGCCATACGTTCAACACGTAAACTTCTTTCAATCGATCGCAATCCTCCAATCGATCAAATCATCAAATCAAACTTTTTGCCATTATTCGTTCATTATCTAACACTCGATCAGCATCCCGATCTGCAATTCGAATCAGCCTGGGCGTTGACAAATATCGCATCGGGAAATTCATCACAAACGCAAGCTGTTGCCGATGCCAACGCTTTTCCTTATCTATTACATTTACTAAGTTCTCCACATTCGAATGTTTGTGAACAAGCCGTTTGGGCTCTCGGAAATCTCATTGGTAAAACCTTACAAATCATAATGTCATTAGGCTTTTTTCCATTTTTTTTGTGTAGGCGATGGCGCCAAATTACGTGATTATGCAATTGAATTAGGTGTTATTCGTCCGTTAGTCGAATTTATTCAACAAGATATTCCAGTTACATTTCTTCGAAATGTCACCTGGGTTATTGTTAATCTTTGTCGACATAAAGAACCACCATTAGCAATAAATGCTGTACAAGAAATCTTGCCAGCATTGAAATATTTGATTAATTACACGGATATAACTGTGAGTGAAGAGAATTTTCGTTGGAAAAAAAACGAGATTTATCGTTGTTTTGAATAGATCTTAGTCGATTGTACATGGGCATTGGCTTATTTACTTGATTGTGGAAATCATATGATTCAGGTAGATGATGATTTTGAAATCTGTAAAAACTGAATTTAATTCCAGATCATTGCTGAGTCGGGTATTGTACCACAAATAGTGAAATTATTGAATCATAATGAAATGAAAATTGTTACTGCTGGTAAATACGCTTTTTTGTTTTTTTGTTTAAAATCTTGTTTGTCTTTCTTTTCGAAGCATTACGAGCTGTTGGAAATATTGTCACAGGTACCGATGAACAAACGCAATTAGTACTCAACGAAGGCGTTCTCAACTACTTTCCTAAATTACTCAAACATCAAAAAGAAAAACTGAATAAAGTAAAAAAACTAACTTCATTAATCGGATATTTTCATCTTTCTTTTTTTTTTTATTTCAAGGAAGCTGTTTGGTTTCTATCGAATATAACCGCTGGCAATCAACAGCAGATACAAGCAGTCATTAATTCTCAATTAATCCCCGATGTTATTCATCATTTACAATATGTTCGTATTGAATTTTCTAATATTGATTCGGTAATTCTCATTCATTTTGATTTCAGGGTGAAATTCAAACGCAAAAAGAAGCTGCTTGGTGTATATCGAATTTAACGATGAGTGGCGCACCACAACAGATCGAATATATCGTTCAGCAACACGTTATCCCACCGCTTTGGTATGCCGAGAGATTCGGTTCATTGTTTTTTTTATTTATTCGTTTGATTTTAGTAATTTATTACAACAACAAGATACGCAAATGTTACAAGTTTGCTTAGATGCTTTGCACAATATTCTCAAGCAAATATCGACGACACAATTGGATAATGTCACACGAGAAATCGAAGAATGTGGAGGTAAGACATTGCGCTTAGTAAAACAGCAACAATCAATCGATTCTAGGTTTGGATAAAATCGAATACCTACAAAATCATACAAATGCGGATATTTATCATCAATCATATGAAATCATTGAGAAATTCTTCGGCGATGAACCTGTAATTTTGATTCTTTTGTTTTTTTATTGAATTCATTTGAAAATCTTTTTCGATTTAGGGTGACGAAGAGTTCGTGTCATCGAATGATGCAGCCATGACGTCAACATCGATCAATGATTATTCATTCGGAAATCAAGCTGTTCCGAATACGAATTCAACGCCTTTTCAATTTTAATCTTTCGAATATGTTTGTTTTTCTTTTTCTTCTTCTATTTGTGTACAAAAAACAAAAGAAACTAGAATTACTCTTTTTTTTTCATTTTCCGTTTGCTTTCTCTGTGTTCTTTTTTTTGTCAATTTCAAATAAAAAAAGAAACAAAGACATATTCCCAACAATCCGTGTCCAGACCATTGGCAACTATTGACATCTATTTCGATAAATTATTCGGATGAAAACAAAATCTTTTGTTTGTAATTTTAGAATATCGAACAAAAATAACTTGACGTTAAAGTTTTAACATTTTTTTAAACATTTATTATTGGATCTCGGCGAGTCGAAGTTAATACTGGCGACGGTGTAGGCTGTTCAATTACATAATACGTATGTTTTGAACGTAGAAATTCAATCTTTTGACGATATTTATTTACGCAATCAGCTACTTTTTCATCGATAAAATCGTGTTTCACATACTGCTCGGAATAGTAGATTCTATAGACTTTACTCAACCAATTTTGATTGATTAATTGATCTTTTAAAACAAAAATAGAAAAACAATCATTTTATTGGCATATACAATTTATTTACTGACTGTAAATATCTTGTCGTTGATTAATATAGTGAAAATTCGTAAAAAACTCTGCACTGATTCGATTCGTTCGATGATCTTTTGATTCCATCATAAATTGACAAGTAAAATAAACGATTATACCAAGACCATAGAGTCCGATATAAGTTGTCATGAACATCAAAGCACCGAGATCTCCCGAGAAGAATGGTTGATTTTCAGTTTGAATTGGAATCGAACAATTCATTCTCCTATACGTATGTGCGCGTCTGTCGAAATTTTTCCTTGTCAACGCCAATCGAAAGTGTAATTGAGTGCAACGTTTACGTACTTTGTCTGAGAACTTTTATATTTTTCGAAAAAAGAAGCCAGAGAGAGAGAGAGAGAGAGAGAGAAACAGTGTTTTTTTTTCTTTAAATTTATTTTTAGATGAGAACCAGTTTGAAACGAACGATAATTACATCGAAACCAGCAGGTCGAAAAAGTAACTCAGAAAAATCAAACAAACGAAGGTATGATTCGATCGGATTCATCGAAGAATTCAATTATTTAACTTTTTTTCAATTCAGTCGTTCTCAAAGTGAAGACTTATCGGACGGAATCGATGATGACACTGTTGATCTATCGTCCGTTTCAACGTCAATTCGAGAAAAGAGCAAAGCTAATCGTCAAATCGATGTTGATGAACAAACGGGCAAACGATCATTCCGAGATGAATCAGGTCGTCGACGATATCTCTGTAGTGATTCGTCGTGTACGAATATGTTGAAACGACAGACGGACTCATTTTGTCAAAGGTTCGATATTGATGATTCAATTTGACATTCGAATATGTTCGTTTTATAGACATACGACTAAAACTGACGATGAAACTCTATCGAATCACGATGAATTTCGTTCGCCCTGTTCAACACCGACAAAAACATTGAAAATCGATCATGAAAATCCATCGGATGACTACAATGCACCAACTAAAGTGAACCGATTCCATTGAATGAAAAGGCCAAACTTATGAAGTGTGTTTCTTTTAAATTAGAGTTCAATATCGATTGATTCAATTCGTTCATTTCGTGATGCATCAGGCAAAATTCGATTTCTCTGTTCGATACCGACATGTACGAGTCGACTAGTTCGACGATCAGATATATTCTGTAAACGGTAGGAAATTTTCAATGGATTCCATTGATGATTGTCTATTTATATAACATTTTAGGCATAGATTAACTTCAACAAATGAACAAATGGATGTCAATGTAAATGAAAAATCATTTTCCAAAAAAAAACAAACGAAACTCATTTTGTTTATATTTTTAGCACAATAATAATAATAATAATAATAGTGAAATATATACAAAACAGTGTGAATCAATTTTAAATAATAATCTCTCATTTATACCTGAAAATCAAGTGAGATCAAATCGAATGAAAATCCAATTCTCGAATTTGCAAAATATTTTTTTTCAGATTGTTCTCGGAGCTACAACTTTGCTTGAGAATCAATGGGTATGAAAGTGAATTTCTTTTGATTTGACTTCGATTGATAAAATCTTTAAAATCTTAGAATGATGTCATTCAATTTGTTCGACAATATTCGCAAGTCAAACTCTCTCCTAATTTAAATGTTAATCACTTAACAACTCATTTACTTGTCGACGATCACGACAATCTATTACGTTGTACAATAACAAAAAAAATCGTTCAAGCAGCTGTTCGTCGTCATGTATTCATAATCTCTTCTCGTTGGATAACTGATTGTTTGCAATCGAAAAAATTTCTCTCGGAATATCCATATGAAATTCAAAGTGATTCTCATACACATTTACGTCCATCGAAACCGATCTGTTTCTTAGATGAAACTCAACAATTTCTTTTCCCGAAAACTTATGGATTTGCTATTGAATGTCGGCAATGTCAAGGTTCGATAACACGAATTGAATTAATTGAATTGATACAATTATCTGGCGCAAGATACTTCGATAAGCCAACCGATGATAAATTCGATATTTTAGTCGTTTTATGTGATACAAATGAGAGGAATATCGATGAAATTAAATCGAGATACTCAACGAATTCAATACGAATTATTAAATATGTGACAAGTGATTATTTTTTGAAATCAATAATTAAATTCGAAATTCAAGACATTGAAAAATATACTCTATAGAAAAATAGAAAAACTTGATATTGTTTTGGCTTTCTAACAATCATCAGTTGAGTGTTTTTGTATGAATTAATAATAAATAAATAAAAACAAGTCTTTTGTGATCGATTTTTTTGTGATCAAATAAAAGTTTCATAATCATAATAATATTCTTCAGATACAAACATGACAATTCGATCGATTTCATTGTATGTGATGGCCATCGTTTATATCATTGCAGGCGTTCTGCATTTTCTAAAGCCGGAATTTTACTTGAAAATCATGCCGAGATATTTGCCCTATCATTTAGAATTGGTTTATATTTCCGGTGTTTGTGAAATTATTTGTGGTTTGTTGTTACTTTTTAAACGAACGCAAATTCTCGGTGCTTGGTTAACAATTGCATTGTTGATCGCTGTTTTTCCAGCGAATATACAAATGGCACAAGATTTCTGGTATAAAAATCATCCACAGAAATTGTTGAGTATCCTTCGTTTACCGATACAATTTGTTCTAATCTATTGGGCTTATCAATATACACGACCGATTTCACATTTAAAGATAAACTAACTACTTGATTTTCTAGATTTTTGTGTGTTTACAAATGTTGATTTTGATAGTCATTTTTTATTTTTCATTATTTATCTGCAATAAAACTGATGATCCAAATCGAGTACCAACCAAATGTGAAGTTTGTAAATTACTTGCCAAAGAATTAACAGATAATCTTCAACAATACAATAGTCCAGCTGCAATTGATATAGGCTATTCATTAGATGATGGACCAAAGAAAAAAACCAAATATGCAGATTCGTATGTTAGACACACAAATCTAAAGTCATCATTTGATAATTGTCTATTCAAGGGAAACACGTTTGATTGAAACATTAGAAAGTGTTTGTGAACGATTTTTAAAATATAATGTTCATGCTGAACGACCGGGCTCGTTGAGATATGCACCTGGTCGATCGCAAACTATGGATACATTGTGGAATTTACGGTTCGATAAATATTCATTGATCATTTTCTTGTAAGTTTGATCTTATTTTATTTAGAAATAAAGGTGTTAATGTTGTTCTGGATGTTCCTGATACGATGTGGGATGCTCCATCAGCTGAAATAACTCAATTAAAAAAATATGTTCGTCAATATTTGAGTCGAAGTCTGGACTAGCATAAATATAATTTTTCTTCTTCTTCTAGTGTGAAGAAATGATCGAAGATCAGGAAGAAACAATCGAGAATTGGTATTTTAATAAACAACTACGCAATAATGTACCATTAGAAAAACATCTCTGTGAAGATCATGTTTTAAAAACTCATGATTCATCATGTTTAAAAGAAGTTTATCAACCTTCAAAAGGCGATACGGGAAATACTGATTTGTAAATACTTATTCAATAATTCAAAATGTTCACAAATAAAATTCAATGAGAAGTTTGATGGTTCTATTGATTCAAACAGATGCACTTTACTCTTCAGAATTATTTTCTTTCAATAATTTAAATCTAAAAATTTATCAAAATAAAAAAGCCTAATAGACCTTCTGCATGCAAAGTGAAAATTACTTTTTTCAAAAGTATCATTTCCTAATCAAATATTACTGACGCACAGAACACTTTGAGTTGAAGAAAGAAAAGAGAGAGAGAAAACTAATTTACATATTTGAATAGTAAAGCAAAAAAATGAAGAGAAAACTCAATTGAACGTTTTATTTTCTTTGTGTCGATGAAAGAACAAGAAGAAAAACAAAAGCTCTCTGTTTTTTATTTTATTTCTACTTTTCTTTTATCAAAAACGACATGTCAAACATAGTTCAATCTTTCAAAAACAATCGTCTCTACGAATTGTTGATCAGTCCATCGGTTTACACAATCGATAGCTTGAATGATATCAATTCAATTCTTCATGAACAACCAGAGTTAGCCTCTCTAACCGATCCTATTCACGGTTCATATTTTCATATTTTATGTCAAAAAACAAATGAACAAGAAAAGTAATACACAAATAAACAAAAAAAAGTGAATTTTTTTTTTGACGATTTTGTTTTCGATAGTATCGCGTATCGAATGATCTATGCGTTGAGTAATGCAGGAGCAAATCCGAATGTAGTCGATGAAAACGGTAATACATCTTTACATGCAGCATTAACTCGAGATTTTATCGATATTGGATTGGATTTTATCCAAGTAAAAACAAACCTACTTTCATTACATGCGAATTCTTTTTTAAAAATATTTCTCAGGCATTATTTCGTATTGGTGTCGATTCACGTACTGTTAATAAACAAGGCAAAACAGCCGATACATATATCAATGAAAACAATGCTCAATTAATTTCTCTGTACGAAGGTTACGGTGATGGTATATGGAAAGCAGTCGAAACGAATAATATTCATGAAACAGATCGATTAGTTCGAGGTTTTATTAAAATCGATTGTAAGAATTCATCGAATCAAACACTACTCGATCTAGCACGACAATTAAATTCATCGGAAATCATTCGTATACTTGCTGATTATCAAGTGACAATCGAATTTCTTCATTCGATTCTTGCGTTCGATTGGCAACGTGTTCAATTAATTCAACAGCATGAAAATTCATTTATTAAAATCAATCTCGATGATTCTCTGCATCGATTAACTTGGTTACGAGCGACCAATCGTTCGTATTCGAAAAGTCTTCTCGAATTTTGTTTGGAAACCAATTCACCAACATTATTCGAAATTTTATTTCAATCGGATCTATTCAAAAGTAAAATCGATGTCAATTGTTATTGTACCGATGGTTTACCATTCTTTTTTCATATGTTTCAAACATGTTTTACAGTTAATATGCGAAGATTTTTTTATTCTCAAGCAGATTTCTCTCGAAAATCATGTCAAGGTGAAACATTTCTTTTCCATTTAATTCATCTCTATATTCAAAATGAAAATGGCGAATATTTACAAATATTCGATGATATTCTTCGTACTCATTCATTACTTCTTACATATCGTAATGAAAAAGGTCGAACAATTATCGAAGAACTCGAACTGACACCAACATCGATCTATGATAAACTTCGACCGTTCTATCAATCGATTCAAGAAATTCTTTTGAATCATATTAAAAATAATTCCAATATTGAACGATATATATTTCATGGTTTTGCCTATCATTTATATTATCTTTATCGAGATGAAATTTATCAAACGAATAAAATGTTCAAAGAACTTTTTCAATCGATTCAAATTCGACAAGGTTTGACATTGTTAATGAACGATCTTGTCGAAGCCGTAGCGAATAATGATCTCGCTCGAATGCAAAAAATTCTGAAAATGAAATCGAATATCTATTTAGCTCAAGATTGGGCAGGAAGAACTATTGCACATTTAGCAGTACTCCATCGACGAAAGACTATACTAAAGTTTGAAATGTTTCTTTTCGTGTTTTCACAAAAAGAAAACGAACATTGAATTTTTCATTTTTAGTTTCATCTGTGAAGATTATCGATCAATTTTAAATTTGAAAGATAATCTCGATCGTACGCCATTGCATTATGCATACATAATGAACGATAATGATTTTGTTAATATTCTTCGAGATAATGATGCAAAGAAAACGTTCGATTGTTTTCGTTTTCTTCCCAATGATTACAAATTAAATCGAGATCTTTGTTCGGAAGAATTTCATGCATTTCAATATCCGAAAAATGAATTAGAAAAACATCTCGATGGTATTAGTGATTATTTAAAGATGAATTTTTATTCATCAATAAAAAAATCAATCGAAGACAATTCGGTTGAAGATCTTAAAGCAATCAATCAACAAATGAATGCCATGGGCTTTCGAATTGAAGATTTCAATCGAAATTCGTATGTCAACGATTGGATACAAGGTCAACGATATATTCCTCTATTATTTCTCGCACTTGAACATCGTTTCATAGCAATATTTCAGTATTTAATCAGTTTAGGTTTGCCAATTGAAGGAAGAATGTACATGCCGAAAACGAGTCAACATGCCAAATCACGTTGTGTTTCATTTCGAACACGTGCTGAAGAATTAGAATGCTTTGATATTATTGGTATGATCAATGATTTAGAAGATGACAATGAATTGAAACATATTTTCAAACGACATTTGTCACCATCGACAACACATTGTAGTCAATCGTCCACTGATATCGAACAACAGACAAAGAAACAAAAATTACCAACCGATCAGACATCACGAAATGACCCAATTAAATCACCGACTTGCATTATATTATAAAAAAAAACAAGGAAAATATGAATCGATACTCGTAACCCATTCTTTCTTTTTCCTCACTAATGCTTATGAAATTTCATTTGATAACATCAGCTTTTGGAACCAGCTTGTGCTAATAGCTTCTTTGGATATCATCATTATTTTCCAAAATCTATTGTGTATTTTCAGATTTTTCATTTCAGTCAGACACTATTTGCGTCAAACCTGATTATAGTGACATATATATATTCGATTAGAAACCATTAGTAAATTATATGTTCTTTAATGGATGTCTAGTTCGTAGTGGTAATTAACTTTCACTACGTGATAGAAAGTAGATATGTTTTTTCTTAGATAATTAGCTCAAATTTCAGTTATAAGAACTATTTGTTCTGCAAATAGAAATACTTAAAATGTCAATGAGACAGTGAAAACCAAGAGAGACGATTAAAATATCGTAAAAGCATCTTGTATACTTTCATTGTTTTCTAATCTCTTCATTCTTGTATATGAATGGATTCACAAAAACAAGATTAATTTGTAATACATCAATCTATCGTACTTTCATAAGTTATGAACAAAAATAGAATGAAAATATTCGTTCAGAAATTTCTATTTCCAAAATCATAAAAAAAAGTAAAGCAAGTAAAATATCGAAACGATTAAATACGACACATATCGACTAACTGATTATCTTCTGCTAGTGAATTCAAGTTCTTCATTTGTGTTTTCCATTTTTCATATGGTGTCAAGTAAAGAGACAGTTCTGGTCCTCCATCACCTGCTGAGTTGACACTATTTGATTGATGATCAACAGTAAATACATCTAAAATTGCACATGTTCTATTCGAATTCAATGTCGATAATGGCAGACATTGATCAGCAGTTAAATTACACCAAACTAAATCCAAACCCCATCCACTTCCTGTAGCCGAATCGATATATTTATGAATACATTCCCAAGTTTGTGATGAAGCAACGAAAATAGGTCCTGTTTCAATGAAATCTGTCCATCGACCAATTTTATTTTGATATTGACTGTTAACTTTAGTAATTTCATGACTAAGAGCACCTTGTTGTCGACCAGGTGCAGATAAAGATATACTCAAATTTCGTACGACACATTGATAATGAAGTGGACTGAAATTAAGTTTAGCATCATCATCAATAACCCAAATATATGAGTATGACCGAGTAATACTCGGTAAAACGAAACGTTTTAGATACCAAAGTCGATGTTGTCCAATAATCGAAATCCACATGAAATCTTTATAATTCGGATGAGAGAGCCAAATAGAATTATCATGAACGAAGATAATATGATCGAATGAATGTAATGGAAATGCTGCTGAGATATTTTGTGAAAGCCATTTATTTTTTGATTTTTGACTCCAAAATGAAATAACTAAACTTTTATTGGTTGAATAACAAGATTTCTGATCTTTGTGATTACATAATACTCGTCGTTCAAACGTTAATCGATTATAAACATTTGAATCAACTGTTTGCAAATCGATTTTTAGATTACTATGGAGTTTTGATAGTATTTTACTCGTTGATATATCAGAAGTAGAATAAATAAATTGATGAAGAAATATAATAGTAGATGCAAGAAAGAAGATAAGAAAAATTGTGGTATTCATTGATTTATATTTACATTTCAACTGTGATGTGTCCATGAGCAATGGGAAACTGAAAATGAAAAATCGCTGAAATATTTGCGATTCGACGATTTTCTCGTTGCCAAGATTAAGAAAAGAAAAGTTTACATTCATAGTGACTCATTTTATTCAAGATAATTCTATGCGAGACAAACGAGGAAGGAGAAATGAAAAAGTACTTTTTTACGATGAACGAGATAGCATTTTTGTTTAAAGATACACAGGTCAGACTAAAAAGTACACAAGAATTTGCATATCACAGTTTGTTTCATTTATTTTTTTCTTTTTCTTCCATCATCACGGCTAAAAAGAACGGAAGAAAGGAAAGAAGAAGACTCAGAATAAGAAAAAAAAGAGTCCTAGCTATGGCTTTATCTAGAAACGAGCGGAAAAGACTTCGATTTAATATATGTCTATTATATTCAAACAGATAAAGCTCATAAAAATTTAACACATTTTTGCCTCTTCTTACAATCAATAATCTAAAATCTGAAGAACTAAACAAACGATCCATAACATTTTAATTGCTAATTAAGAAGAGAAGACATATATGCAAATATTGCCGCGAAGTTTTGTTGTAACATTTCATATTTATTTTCACGAAAAAAAAAGAAAAGATATCTGACTAGTTATTTAAAATAAGAGAAACTGTTCGAAATATAGAAATTAAATACGAATTGGAGTTTTGTACGATGGAATTTCGTGATACAAATGAAGTGATTGTTGCTCGTAAGAATACGATTTCGGTAGTTGACAATAGCAAACAATTGGCAAAGTTTGTTGATAATAAGTCGGCATCGATTGTTCTTCTAATGAATGACTACAAATACCGAACTGGGTCATATCGGACCCAGTCGTTTGATAATATGAATCGATGGTTGTCGTTGTATTCGATGAATGAGACGACTTTCTATATTGTCGATTGAAATGACAAATTACCAGACAAATAATCAAGAAAATCAAGATGATTATTAATGCTATTCCAATCAAAATATATTCAATTCGAAAGATAAATTCGAACGGAACGATAGATAATGCTTGTTGATCTTTGGTTGTCAAATTTCTGCAAAGATTTTGTTCGATTATTTGTAAACAAAGCGAATAGTTTGTCGATGACTTTAGATTTGTTAATAAATGATAGTTTTCTGTTTGATTTAATTCGATAACTTTTGTTTGCTGATGATTTTCTAGAATCAGTAATGTTAACGGTGTGTCATTCGATGTTAAACTCCATTCTAACAGAATCGAATTCGAATCCTGTGTCCAAATATCAAACGATACAATTCTCGATGAATTCTCTTGACAAATCAATTGATTTTCTTCTAATAAACCCAATTGTTTTCCAGAGAATTCTTTCGGTTGAGCACAAATCCATTGTACATGCGGGATCAATTCTCGTTGGTAATGTGTTACTAACCAACGATAGATCGATTTCATTCGACAATCACATTCAAGTGGATTGAAACTAATATCGAATACATTCAATTGTGATAGTTCTTCGAATAGTTCATTGGTAAACGGTAAATTAGTCAAACGATTATTAGCTAATTGTAGTTCTCGTAAATTCGAAGGATATTCGGATGGAATTCGAGTTAATTGATTACGTTGTAGATCGATACCAATGAGCTTGTTCATTGATGAAAAGAGATTTTCAGGAACGATCGAAGTCAAATAATTTGATTGAAGTTTTAAACGTTGAAGATTTGTTAAATGTAAAATGGAAATCAACGATTGAGATGTCAAAGAACAAGATTGTAAACTTAAATTTTGCAAAGAATTTTCCAGTCCGGAAAATGTTCGATTCGATAATGGAAATAATGGATTACGATCCATGTTTAAATCTTCTAATAACCATGTCGATCGAAATAGATCTGAAAAAAAAACAACATTCGAATTCGATTGATTGTGAAAACGATCAATACTTTTCGGTATAATTTGAATATTATTTCGTGCTAAGTTTAATTTTTTTAATCGGTTTAAATATTGAAAATTATCCGAATTTGTGAGAAGAAAATCATTATTTTCTAATGAGAGAATTTCCAAGGAATTTTCCATTGGAAAAAATTCTTCGGGAAATTTTTGTACAGAATTAAAATCAAAATTTAAGACTTTCAATTGAGATGATATCGAACCAGTGAGAGATTCGCTTGTCAGACGATTATTTTGGAGATTTAAAATTTGTAATTGTTCATGTCGAATAAAATGAATTCTTTTTATTTGATTATAAGACAAGTCCAGATGTTGTAAACGTTGATTTAACCATTGCAAATCGAATTGTTCGATTTGATTATGAGCTAAGGAAAGTTTCTCCAAGGAAATCAATCGATTGATTTCAGGAAAAATCTGTTCATTGAGTTGATTCGAATCGAGTATTAAAGTTCGTAATTGTTTTTCAATAGTTTCAAATAAATTCGAATCGATCGATTGAAGAAAACAAGATTTTAACGACAGATATTCGAGTTTTTTCATTGAATGAAATAAATTCGATGATGATGATAATGAACGTAGATTGAGATTGATTAATGTTAAACTTTTAATATTAGCTAAATTCGTTTGTAGAGCTTGTGGAATTGTATCAACAACAGTCGAATCAAATTCTAAGACTAACTCTTCAAGATAATTTTCTATTTCTTCGAATGCATTTCGATGAATAGATTTTAATTGATTGCCTGACATGATCAAACGTTTTATACGTAGACCATGAAATGCATGTTGAGGAATATGTTTAATTAAATTATCGGAAAGAATTAATTCATCAAATGCTAAATTAAATAAACGATTCGATGAAAATCGAGGAATATCTTTCAAAGATTTTCTTGCACAATGAACATATGTTATACCATCGTCACGTATGCCTGATTGACATATATCAAGTAAATTCAATGTGAATGATAAATCGATTAGTACGAATAAGAAAACCAGTGTGATGTTCGACATAATCTACAATGAAAAAGCAAATGTTTCTTCTTCTTTTCTTTTCTTTTCCATTTGCCTTGATGAGAAGGAATGTTTCAAATGTCTTCTTAGAATTTTTAAAGTACCTACTGCGTCTCCGGTATCCATTTTTTTAACTAACTAACTAACTAAAAGGAAAAGCTTACATCATTTATAGAGTGAAGGTCAAACTTAGTGCGTAGCGTGAGGTCGAAGATAGGACACAAAATGTTGTAAGACAAGAATGGAAAGGTGTTAGATTTAATCGAAAAAAAAAGAAGAGAAGAGAAAACGACGAAGAAATTATTCGATGAACAGTGACAGACAATAAATACAATTCCAATTCTTGTCAATAATGACGCCTATTGAATCATTTCAAGAGAAAATTCTATTTACATTTGACACATCATTATATTATGACATTTCCCATAAAGAAAATGACGAGGAGAAGAAAATTGTTCATGTAACTCATTTGCACTAATCGATGTGAATAATCTGCTTCTTTCTCTCTATTTCTCGTGATGTGCCAACTGACCGAGCGTTCTATGATTAGCTTCTTTGCTCTAATTTTCAATTGTTGTTGATGACAAATACATATATATATAGAGATATAAAACAAAAGAAAGAGCGAGAGAGAGAGAAGAAAAAACGAACGGTTATACATAGATTCAATTGCGAGGAATGTGCCGATGATGTTATTGAAAAATACATCCAATTATAATGCGGTATGCATGACTTTGTAAATGTCATTGATTGCTTCAATTTTTCTATCATATCCTGTTGTTCAATATAAAAGAGAGATTTATAATTAATAAAATTTTTTGTTTGATTTCAAGATTTCTTCTAAACATTCTTACGTTAATCTTTGTTTAACACACACACACATGTATACATACGGATACTTCCTTGAATTTATTCACACATCTGCTTTTTATCGTTCGAATCTTATGCAATAGTGACGAAACAGATGTTTGAACAACAATCATCATTAAGAAGTGATACACATCAAACACACTTCTCGATGACGACGATAGGGACAAGCACTACCTCCACTTTTAAAAAAAAAACTTCAAAACTATTAAAAACAATAGCTTATTTGCATCGTTCGTATTGAAAGGTCAATACAATAGCATGAAGTTCAATTTGAATAATATTTTTCATCAATCTGAGAGGATCAATTGCATACACACGTATGAACAAAAGGTCATTTTCTTCAATTCAAAGACATACTATTCGAGACAGATAAATGCTTATTTAAAAGTAATCTTATTGACAATAATATACAATTTATTGTTATTTTATATAGATAAATATATACGTATATACGCGTGTATAGAGAGAGAGAGAGACAGACAAAAAAAAGGTGAGAATAAAATAGTAAAGCACCACGATAGAAAAAAAGTTCTTCTGTATGTGTTTTTTTTCATGAATTAGGTATTACTAATTGATGTAGTGGCATTTGATAATCGATTATATTTAATTGGTTCAGATGATCTTGTTAATGTAATTGTTTCGGAATTCATATCACTTTGTCGAAAATGATTTTTCATTTTTGAATCATCATCATTTGTTTGACCTGACGAATGTTTTTGAACGATTAAATTCGATTGAATAACACGATAGGCAGAACTTTTTCGTGGCGTATTCACTTCCATGGCATTATTCGAAAAAGATAAATTCGACATTAAATTTGAACATGTTAAAAATTCTTGAAAAGCTTTTCGAAATGGTTCAGACAGAAATGCATATAGAATTGGATTGACACATGCTGAGATATAAACAAGACTTTGAGATATAATAGCAAATGAAATCAATAATTGATTATGATGTGTATAAATCAGATAGATTTGCATTGGTGTCCAACAAATAACAAACGATGAAATAACAGCTGAGACCATTTTTGTAACACGTTTTTTACCTTTAGCTACTTGTTTACCTTTGGAATTTTGTCTTAAAACACGAATTATTAAACCGTAGAGTATGGCGATGATTATTAACGGAACAATTAAACCCAAAAGAGCAAAACAGTATGCTGTTATATGCCGAGCTGTATTGATTAAAGGTACATCTGTGCGAAAAGTGCAATACCAATCATTGAGACTGGGTGGTACGAGTAAAACATCATAATAAAACCTTGAAGAAAAAAGAAAATCAGTGATTCAAATGAGGTTAATTATATAAGAAACTAATCAGACAGGAAGAATCAAACGTGCTGATTATACTTACATATTTGGTGATGAAAGAATGATTCCAACCAACCAAACAACAATAACTGCTAGATGTGCATTTCGTTCGGTTCGATATTTCGTTGATTTAACAGCATAGACAACGCCAAGAAATCGATCGACAGACATTAAAACAAGAATATAGATGCTGACATAGGCGCTCAAATACATCAATGTATTCGCAAGTTTACAGAGAAGTCGAGGAAAATTATACGAACGAGCAACATAACCATAGATGGTGTGTGGAATACACATTAAAACAAATGAAAGATTAGCTATAGCTAAGTGTAGAATCAATGCGTTGGTTGTATTACGCATTTGTTTAACTGTTGCAACAGTTAAAATAACTAGAACATTTCCAATTGTACCGATGACAAAAACAAGTGAATAAAGTGGAATAATTAAATAAAGAAGATGATCGGGTGCTTCATCGTCGGACGATGATGTATCTTGATGATGAGATGTATTTGTTGATAGATTGGTAAATGATGACATGAAATTGAGATTATTGAGAAGAAAATCAACTGAATAATAACGCCAATTAATATTTGATGATGAAGACGATGAATCAGGTAGAAAATGAGGATTGACTTGAGAATAGTCGATTTCGCCAATTATATCCAATTGTGATGATGCAGGAAGATAATTCTTTGAAAAGAAAAGCATATGAACATTGCCATTGAAATACAAATAAATGAATAGCTCTTCTTCTTCTTCTGTTTTTTTTTGTCTTTTGATTTTATGCACGTTCAATTGTGTGAATCTATTCGTACAAGTTCGATTCATTTCCCAAGAGTCACATCGTTTTTTATGAATTGAAAATTGGATTTAACGTTTAATTTCATTTTTTTTCGTTGTCAGTATACTTTAGACTTTAAACACAAACGGATGTTCATTTTTCCTGTTTTTGTCAAAGATAGACATCATCATCATCATTATCATTGACATCCTATTTTCTCTCGTTTTCTTTTAAGAACAACTCGAAAAAAAAATCCTTTGTTGCTTTCTATCAACGCGTCGACACCCTCAAGTATAGTCAAGTAGTGCTTTATTGATTGTTAACTACATATATATATATATATATATATATAAAGGGAGAGAGAGAGAATATATGAGCAAAAGCATGCTTTTCCTAACTATTACAATTATTCTTTGCTCTAAAGAAAGGAAAAGAAAAAAAACTGACGTTCGACGGCTTTCGTTCGCGCTTGGTCTTTGGTGCTTTCTGAAGTAGATGTAAAGGGAAAAGAAGGAACGAGATGAGTAGGATGAATGTCAAAAAATGGCTTCGCCTCAAACTCAATCATCCGAAATAGATCGAAACTGACTAAAATAAATCATGACATGGATATTCATAGTTAATGATTCAATATGTCGATATATTTGCATTAGATCCCACATTTGAAAAGTTTCTTGCGTGTTGTTGTTATTGTTCATTTCTTCTTCTTCTTCTTCTTCTTCGTATCATCGAAACTAAATGAGAAATTGTCTCTATTTCTGAATAAGTGTTCTTTTTACAACAACTATTGTCTCGTTATTGTTGACGTCAAACGGAAGTTCTATTTGGCTCAAGTGTGCTTCGTATTTAATAGAAAATAGATGTTTGAACAGAAAAACACGATAGAAGATGCATCCATTAGGAATCTATGATCAGTGATATCGATTAGACGTAATAATCATTGAAATATTGTCGTTAGATTTCGTTGCATTAAGAAAAAAAATACGAACATGAAAAACTAATCAATCGTTGTTTTCACATTAATATTTATTAGAAATGAAGAGAATTTCAACGCTTTTCTATCCACTTAATCAAAGAAGATTATCGAACGGATCTCACAGAAGTTCTCAATCATTTCAAAATCAAACAATCTTATGATAGACTCATCAATCATCTTAGAAATCCAGAAAAAGAAAAAAAAACAACAGAACTGTTTTAACGATTGAAAATCCTTCTAATTGACATTTAATCGAATGTATCTGACTTGTCATATAGACTCAAAAAGTGTTAAACATTAACAATATAATTATCTAAACAAAACGAATCATCAATATTAAGTTCTGGCGATTTCTGACAAAAGACATTTCTTGGCTTTTTTCTCTCTCGAATTGACATGATATATGACTTTTAACGTTAGAAAACAATGTCGTTTATCTTTTTTTTTCTCTTAATGAGGACAATTATTTGACAGAATTTCAGCTTTTGTCAACAAGAAAATAATACATTAACTATTATGATCAGCATCTTTCTCGTTTTTCATGCGTCTTAGTTTTCCTTAACAGGACGAATCTTTTTACACTTGGATAGTTTCAAATTACATTTCTTTGACATAACCTCAAGAATTTCTCATATTTCTAAGCGAAAAGAAATCATGATATTTGCTGAAGAAACGTTTCGGGCACTAAAAATCAATTCTGTTTTTTCTTCTTTTGCAAAATAAACGAACGCATGAAAACACATAAACGTCATGAGAACGTACCTGATGCCATTTTTCGGTTTATTTTTGTCCTTGTTTCTAAATACTAATCATAGTAGGATGAAGACCTAATCGGTTGAATGAATCGGATTTAGTTTCTTGATATGTATATCGTTTTCTTTTTAAATATGTCGAAAAAAAGAACTAGATCAGATGAAAGTTTTTTTTATAGAGCAAAGATCAAGATTGTATGTGTGTGTGTGTGCGTGTAGATATTTATTTGTCGTCGATGCTAAGTGAAAGAAGCAATCATAAAGATGAAGAAAAGAGAAGAAGAGCCAAAGACTTTTTTGCGTTTCCTTTTCACGTTCTCTCTTCTCCTATTTCCCTCTGTCTCTCTCTCTCTTTCTCTCTCATATTGAATTTATAATGTAGGGATATTAGTGCCAAACGAGAACAATGTATATCTCTCTCTCCTTTCGTTGGGTCTATCTTTTAGTTAGTCTATTTTGGTTCTTTTTTTAGTTCGTTAAATAAAAACGATCGCATAATCAACTTAATAGATTCATTTAACCAAGAGAATTCGTATTTTCTAGATTCTTGCTAATACTGTTGTTGTTGTTGTTGTTGTTGTTGTTTTCTGTCCGTCTTTTGTGAAATAATTGCGCGTATAGAAGACCTTTAAATATCGAATTCGTTAATCATTCTCTAATAAAAACTGTTAATTTATTTTCATGTTAATCTATGATCCGTATATAAATAGAAAACAAAACAGCAAAAAATAAACAATACTCGGATAATTAACCTAACCGAACCGAACATTTAAGAGAGAATTCTTTTTGATTTTGCTTTGTTCTATTGAAAAATTATTTTTAACCGTTAATATCGAATGAATATAGTTAGTAAATAGCGGAGGAAATGTATGTTTAGCTGCAAGCTATAATTCGGGAGAAGAAAATTTTAGTTTCTGTAAACAAGAAATTTTTTCTAATGACAAAAAAGAAGAAAAAAAAGGAAATGACAATAGTAACAAAAGCGAATTACTATGTTGACAG
>Ga0209922_101790_pt1 | contig 19871 bp, 14 predicted proteins | sample ThiBiot_500_biof_FD_183946 | JGI IMG/M metagenome (GOLD analysis project Ga0209922, IMG submission 183946) | Wastewater bioreactor microbial communities from Cape Town, South Africa - Thiocy_expt_500_biof (SPAdes) | ecosystem: Engineered > Bioreactor > Thiocyanate-remediating > Anaerobic-Aerobic ...
GCAGGCGGCGGACCAGGGCCTGCAGGCGGTGCAGAACGCCATCGGCGGCATGAACGCCATCCGCGACCAGATCCAGGACACCTCCAAGCGCATCAAGCGCCTGGGCGAGTCGTCGCAGGAGATCGGCGAAATCACCGAGCTGATTTCCGACATTACCGAGCAGACCAACGTGCTGGCCCTGAACGCCGCCATTCAGGCCGCGTCCGCCGGCGAGGCGGGCCGCGGCTTCTCGGTGGTGGCCGAGGAAGTGCAGCGCCTGGCCGAGCGCTCCGCCGATGCCACGCGCCAGATCTCCGCGCTGGTGAAGGCCATCCAGACCGACACCCAGGACGCCGTGGCCGCCATGGAGCGCTCCACGCAGGGCGTGGTGGAGGGGGCCCGCCTGTCCGACGGCGCCGGCACCGCACTGACCGAGATCGACCGCGTGTCGCGCCGCCTGGCCGAGCTGATCGAGCAGATTTCCGTCTCGACGTCGCGCGAGGCGGAGCTGGCCAACGGCGTGGCCGACAACATCCAGCACATCTTCGCGGTGACGGAACAGACCGGAGAAGGGACCCGCACGACCGCCCAGCAGGTGCGCGAGCTGTCCCACATGGCCGAGGAACTGCGGCGGTCGGTGGCCCGATTCAAGATCGCCTGACTTCCATCAACGAACTGGCTCGGCAGCAGCCGGGGACTCATCCATGTCATCTCTTGACGCCGTAACCACACCAGGCGCCGACGGGGCCCAGAGCGAGCAAGACCTCGGGCCGCTGGCATGGGTGCTCGACGAGCTGCGCAAATCCTTGGACAGCGCCGTCAAGGCCATGCGCCGCTTCGTGCGCGATGCCGAAATCGCCCGCGAATCGGACCTGGCGGCCCTCGACGCGGGACCGCTGCGGATCGCGCGCCAGCAGTTGCACCAGGCCAGCGGGGCGCTGGAGATGGTGGGCATGGCGCCGCCGGCCCTGTTGCTGCGCGCCATGGAGAGCGCCGTGCAGCGCTTCGTGCAGCGCCCGGAGCTGTGCAGCGACGAGGCCGCGGCGACGATAGAGCGCGCCAGTTTCGCGCTGATCGAGTATCTGGAATGCGTGCTGGCCGGCAAGGCGGTGTCGCCGGTGGCCTTGTTCCCGCAATACCGGGATTCCCAGGCGCTCGCGGGGGCCGATCGCGTGCACCCGGCCGACCTGTGGCCGGTGGAGCGCCGCCCGCGCGAGATCGATCTGGCGGCAGGGGCGGCGGAGCCCCTGGCCTATGGACCCGAGGCGCGGGCGCGCCTGGACTCTGCCGTGCTGCGCATCGTCAAGAATGCCGACCCGGCGGCGGCGGCCGACATGCGGACCGTCTGCCAGGGGTTCGCCGCGGCGCAGCCGAAGCCCGAGGTGCGCGCGTTCTGGGGCATCTGCGCCGGGTTCTTCGAGGCCCTGGCGCAGGGTGCGCTCAAGCCGGACGTCTATGCCAAGCGCGTGGCGTCGCGCGTGCTGATGCAGTACGCGACCCTGGCCAAGGGCGACGACGGCATCGGCGAACGCCTGGTGCAGGATCTGCTGTTCTTCTGCGCCCAGGCCGCCGCGGATGCGGCCAGGATGCCCGCCCTGCAGGCCGTGCGCGAGGCCTTCGGCCTGCAGCGCCACCGGCCGGTGGACTATGACCAGCCGCGCTTCGGCCGGTTCGACCCGGCCGTCCTGGCGCAGGCGCGCAAGCGCATCGCCGCGGCCACGGAAACCTGGTCGGCCCTGGCCGGCGGCGACCGCAACAAGCTCAAGCCCGCGGCGGACCAGTTCAGCCTGGTGTGCGACTCGCTGCGCAAGCTCCATCCCGACAGCGACAGCCTGGCGCAGTCCCTGACGCGCGCCATGGAGGCCACGCTGCGCTCGGGCGAGCCCCCGTCGGCGGCGCTGGCCATGGAGGTCGCCACCGCCGTCCTGTACCTGCAGGCGTCGCTCGAAGAGCTCGACGGCGCCGGGGACGCCATGGCGCAGCGGGCGACGCGCCTGGCCGAACGCCTGGATGGCGTGGTGGCGGGCGGGGAGTCCCAGCCCCTGGAGCCGTGGATGGAGGAGCTGTACCGCCGTGTCAGCGACCACCAGACCATGGGCAGCGTGGTGGGCGAGCTGCGCGCCACCCTGTCGGAAGCCGAAAAGTCCATGGACCAGTATTTCCGCCAGCCGGAAAACCCCGAGGTCCTGCGCTCCGTGCCCGGCAGCCTGCAGCAGATGCGGGGCGTGCTGTCGGTGCTGGGCCTGGACCAGGCGTCGCTGGCGGTGGTGCGCATGCGCGACATGGTGGAGCGCCTGCTGATCGACGCGGTTGCCGAGGGCGAGCGCCAGCAGGTCTTCGAGAAGCTGGGCAACAGCATGGGCGCGCTGGGCTTCCTGGTGGACATGCTGAGCTACCAGCGTGCCATGGCGCGCAAGCTCTTCGTCTATGACGAGGAGCTCGGCGAGCTGCGCATCCTCATGGGGCGCGTGCGTGCGCCCGAGGCCGCAGGAGCCGAGGGCCAGGCAGAACCCCCGTCCGCAGACCTGGGCGCTCCCCTTGGCGCCGAGGCGGGTGTACAGGCCGTGGAGCCGCCGCCCGAGCCTGTCGCAGAGCCCGAGCCGCCTGCCGCGCCCGCACTGGAGCTGCCCGCCCTCGCGGCTGCACCGGCGCCCGTGGCGGCCGATGCCGACGACGGGCAGGAGCTCCTGGACATCTTCCTCGAAGAGGCGCGCGAAGTGGTCGCCGCCGGCCAGGCCGCCATCGATGCGCTGCATGCCGAACCTGGCGACCTGAGCGAGCAGACCACGCTGCGCCGGGCGTTCCACACGCTCAAGGGCAGCTCGCGCATGGTCGGGCTCGGCGAATTCGGCGAAGCCGCCTGGTCGATGGAGCAGGTGCTCAATGCCTGGCTGGCCGAGCAAAAGCCCATGCAGGCGCCGCTGCTGCAGCTGTCCGCCGATGCGCTGCAGGCGTTCGCCCGCTGGGCGGACGACATCGCTGCCGGCACGGCCGATCACTGGCAGGCCCAGGCCTTCCGCGCAGCGGCCGATGCCATGCGCCAGGATGGCACGCTCGTGCCATTGGCCGCGTCCGCCGCGGCGCAGCCGCTCGCCGAGGAGGAGGCCGCCGTCGCGCCGGATGCGCCGATCGACGCTGCCATGCCCGGCGAACTGCCGCGGGAGCAGCCGCCCGCCGCGGCCGGGCCGCAGGCCATTGCCCAGGCACCCGAAGACGCGGCCATATCCGGTTTCGACCTGCTGCTGCCCGACGCCGAAGACGCGCCGCAACAGGATTTCGCGGATACCTGCATCGACGCCTACGACCCCGGGCGCGACGCGCAGGCGCCCGCACCCGCACCGGACCTGGCCGAAGAGGTGGATTTCGCGCTGTTCGAGCAGGCCATGCAGGCCGGCGCCGATGCCCAGGAGCCGCCCGCGCAGGAGCCTGCCGGCGTGGCTGCGGAAGAGGCCGTGGAAGACGAGCAGCCGCAGGCCCTGCCCGCGCATGCCTTCGACATCGAACGGGCCGAGGCCGCGCCCGTTGCAGAGCCCGACGAGCCCGCGGCGGAGCCGGCCTCCGAGCCGCCGCCCGCATGGGCCGATGCCGCCGGGAGCGCGGAGCCCGACGTGCCGTCGCCGGCGGACGAGGCGGTCAAGGTCATCGAGCACCTGCGCATCGGCATCCCGCTGTACAACGTCTATCTCAACGAGGCCGATGAGTGGTCGCGCCGCCTGTGCACGTCGCTGCAGGAATGGTCGCTGGAGCTGCACCAGCCGCTGCCGGACACGGCCGTGGCGCTGGCGCACTCGCTGGCCGGCAGCTCGGCGACCGTTGGCTTCACCGCCCTGTCGGGCATGGCGCGCACGCTGGAGCATGCCCTGCAGCACGTGCAATTGCTGCCGCAGGGCCTGCCCGAGCACGCCCAGGTCTTCAATGCGGCGGCCGACGACATCCGCCGGCTGCTGCACCAGTTCGCGGCGGGCTTCCTCAAGGAGCCCAATGCCCTGGTGCTGGAGCGCCTGCAGGCGCTGCTGCTGATCGAGGTGAGCAGCAGCGGCAGGGTGCCCCTGGAGGAAGCCGCCGGCGAGGAGGCGGGCGCAGGGACTGCGGCGGAGCAGGGCGCGCTGGGCAGCATCCTCGAACGCGAGCTGCAGGTCGACGAGGCCATCGCCCGCGCCGTGGCGGCCTCGGTGGATATCGACGACGACATCGATGCGCTCGACATCATCGACCCCGACCTTTTCCCCATCTTCGAGGAAGAGGCGCTGGAACTGCTGCCCGCGCTGGGCACCGCGCTGCGCCAATGGTCGGCGCGCCCGGAGAACCTGGGCGCACGCAACGAACTGCTGCGCGCCCTGCACACCTTGAAGGGCAGCGCGCGCCTGGCCGGCGCCATGCGGCTGGGCGAGCTGGCCCACCGCATGGAAACGGCCGTGGAGCAGGCCGGCACCGACGGCGTCACCGCGGCCGACATCGAGCCCCTGCTGTCGAGCTTCGACGCCCTGCAGGCCGGTTTCGACGCCTTGCGCACCATCGGCGCGCAGCCGCTGCCCGGGCCCGTGGCCGTGGAGCCGCCGGCGGCGGCGCCCGGTGCCGCCACGGCCGCGGCGCCTGCCGAGCCGGACCAGGCCAGGGCGCCGGTGGCCGCGCCGCTTGCCTGGGCTGCCCCTGCCGGCACCTCGCCCATGCCCCCGCGCGTGGCGGGCGGGCAGTCGGTGCGCGTGCGCGCGCAGCTGCTCGACCGCCTGGTGAACCAGGCGGGCGAGGTGGTGATCGCGCGCTCGCGCCTGGATGCGCGCATGTCGCAGATGCGGGCCTCGCTCGGCGACCTGACGGACAACCTGGAGCGCCTGCGCCAGCAGCTGCGCGACATCGAGGTGCAGGCCGAGTCCCAGATGCAGTCGCGCCTGGCGCTATCCAAGGATTCGGCGGCGGGCTTCGACCCGCTGGAGTTCGACCGCTTCACGCGCGTGCAGGAGCTCACGCGCATGATGGCCGAGTCGGTGAACGACGTGGCCACGGTGCAGCGCAACATGCAGCGCGCCCTGGAGGGCGCCGAGGACGACCTGGTGGCCCAGGGGCGCCAGGCGCGCGAGCTGCAGCGCGACCTGCTGCACACCCGCATGGTGGAGTTCGAGGGCATCTCCGAGCGCCTCTACGCCGTCGTGCGCCAGGTGAGCAAGGAAACCGGCAAGCAGATCAAGCTCGACATTTCCGGCGGCTCCATCGAAATGGACCGCGGCGTGCTCGACCGCATGACGCCGGCTTTCGAGCACCTGCTGCGCAACTGCGCGGGCCACGGGATCGAGGCCCCCGAGGTGCGCACGGCCGCGGGCAAGCCCGCGGTGGGCACCATCACCATCGCCCTGCGCCACGAGGGCAACGACGTGTCGGTCGAGTTCCGCGACGACGGCGCCGGCCTGGACATCGCCCGCATCCGCGCCAAGGCCGTGGCCCAGGGGCTGGTCCCCGCGGACGCGCAGCTCTCCGATGCCGAAGCGGCCAACCTGATCTTCCTGCCGGGCCTCTCCACGGCCACCGAGGTCACGGGCCTGTCGGGCCGCGGCATCGGCATGGACGTGGTGCGCTCCGAGGTCCACGCCCTCGGGGGGCGCATCGAGACCTGGACCGAGGCCGGCAGGGGCAGCGCCTTCCGCATGGTGCTGCCGCTCACGACCGCCGTCACGCAGGTGGTCATGCTGCGTGCCGGCGGGTTGACGCTGGGCGTGCCGGCCAGCCTGGTGGAGATCGTGCGCCGCGGCTCCGCCGCCGAGCTGGAGGCCGCCTACGCCACGCACGCGTTCTCCGACGGGCAGGAGAACCTGCCCTTCTACTGGGCCGGCGCGCTGCTGCAATCGTCCGCGTGCAGCACCGAGGCGGCGGGCAGGTACCGGCCCGTGCTCATCCTGCGCAGCGCCGCGCAGCGCATCGCCGTGCACGTCGACGAGGTGCTGGGCAACCAGGAAGTGGTGGTCAAGAACCTGGGGCCGCAGCTGTCGCGCCTGCCGGGGCTGACGGGCATGTCCGTGCTCGCATCGGGCGCCGTGGTGCTGATCTACAACCCCGTGGCCCTGGCGACGGTGTATGGCGACCAGGCGCGCGCCGCCATGCGCGCGCCTGCCGCCACCCAGCCCGAGGCGGGCGTGCCGGCGCAGGCGCCCGTGGCGCAGGACCACCAGGTGCCGCTGGTCCTGGTGGTGGACGACTCCATCACGGTGCGCCGCGTCACCCAGCGCCTGCTGCAGCGCGAGGGCTACCGCGTAGCCCTGGCGGCCGACGGGCTGCAGGCGCTCGAACGGCTGCAGCAGGAGCGCCCGGCCGTGGTGCTGTCCGACATCGAGATGCCGCGCATGGACGGGTTCGACCTGGCGCGCAACATCCGCGGCGACGCGGCGCTGCGCGACCTGCCCATCATCATGATCACCTCGCGCATCGCGCAGAAGCACCGCGACCACGCGGCCCAGCTGGGCGTGAACCACTATCTGGGCAAGCCCTATTCCGACGAGGAGCTCATGAGCCTGGTGCGCCACTACGCCCGGCTGGCGGCGCCCATGGAAAACGCCTGACAGGCGCCGCTGGCACGCGCATGGCCCGGCCGGCTTGCCGCCCGCCGGGCCATTCGGCTTGCCGGCTTGGCCGTAAAATCGCGGCATGCCTGCCCCGCCCGCGCCCATGAATCTGACGCACCATTTCCTGATCGCCATGCCGGGCATGGAGGATGCGTCCTTTGCGCGCAGCGTGGTCTACCTGTGCGAGCACAACGAGCGCGGCGCCCTGGGCCTGATCATCAACAAGCCCACGGACATCAGCCTGGCAGGGCTGTTCGAGAAGGTGGACCTGACCCTGGGGCGCGATGACCTCACGCGCCAGCCCGTGTTCCTGGGCGGGCCCGTGCAGACCGAGCGCGGCTTCGTGCTGCACGACCCCGTGCGCGGCACGCCCGAGGGTGCGCCCCCCGAAGGCGAGAGCCAAGGCGGGGACGAATCCCCCTACGCCTCCACGATGAGCATTCCCGGCGGCCTGGAGATGACCACCTCCAAGGACGTGCTGGAGGCGCTGTCGCACGGCGCGGGCCCGCGGCGCGTGCTCGTGACCCTGGGCTACTCGGCCTGGGGCGAGGGCCAGCTCGAATCCGAGCTGGCCGAGAACAGCTGGCTCACGGTGGATGCCGACGCCTCCATCATCTTCGACACCCCCGTGGACGAGCGCTACGAGCGCGCCCTGGGGCTGCTGGGCCTGCAGTCGTGGATGCTGTCGCGCGACGCGGGGCACGCATGACATGCCCCGCCGCCACCGTTCCCGCGCATTTCCAATCCTTTCTCGCCTTCGATTTCGGGCTCAAGCGCACGGGCGTCGCCGTGGGCACGCGCATGCTGCGCACGGCCACGCCGCAGGGCACGATACGCGCCGAGGGTGATGCGCGCTTCGCCGCGGTGGCCGAGCGCATCCGCGAATGGCAGCCCGATGCCCTGGTGGTGGGCGTGCCCTGCCACCCGGACGGGGCGCCGCACGAGAACACGGCCCGGGCCCTGAAGTTCGCGCGCCAGCTGCGCGGGCGCTTCGGCCTGCAGGTCTTCGAGGTGGACGAGCGCTACAGCACCACCGAGGCCCTGGCCGCCGGCGCGGGCGATGCCGATGCGGCGTCGGCCTGCATCATCCTGGAACAGTTTTTGAGGAATCTGCCATGAGTTCTGCTCCCTCCGCGGCGCCGGGCGCCGTACGCCAGGGCCACCTGGCGCTGGACGCCGAGGCGCTCTACGCCGAGCTGCTGCGCGGCGTGCGCGCGCTGCGCGGGCCCCATACCCACCTGGCGGGCATCGCCTCGGGCGGCGCCTGGCTGGCCGAGCGGCTGCAGCGCGACCTGGGCCTGGCCGGCCAGGCGGGCGTGCTGTCGTCGGCCATGCACCGCGACGACTTCGCCCAGCGCGGCCTGGCCAGCAGCGCGCAGACGGCGCTGCCGTTCGACGTGAACGGGGCCGACATCCTGCTGCTCGACGACGTGCTCTACACCGGCCGCACGATCCGCGCCGTGATCAACGAGCTGTTCGACTACGGCCGCCCGGCCTGCGTGCGCCTGGCGGTGCTCGTGGACCGCGGCGGGCGCGAACTGCCCATACAGGCCGACTTCGCCGCGGCGCGCGTGCTGCTGCCGCCCACGCAGCTGCTGTCGCTGGCCCGCGCCGAGGGCGGTGCATTCCATTTCGACGTCAAAGAGGTCTGACGGTGCTGTACAAGCGCAACCCCCAACTCAACAAGAACGGCGAGCTGATCCACCTGCTCTCGATCGAGGGCCTGCCCAGGGAGATCGTCACGCACATCCTGGACACGGCCGCCAACTTCACCAGCGTCAACGACCGCGAGGTCAAGAAGGTGCCGCTCTTGCGCGGCAAGAGCGTGTTCAACCTGTTCTTCGAGAACAGCACGCGCACGCGCACCACCTTCGACATCGCGGCCAAGCGCCTGTCGGCCGACGTGTTCAACCTGGACATCGCGCGCTCGTCCACGGCCAAGGGCGAGACCCTGCTGGACACCATCGACAACCTGACCGCCATGGCGGCCGACATCTTCGTCGTGCGCCACAGCGAGTCGGGCGCGCCCTACCTCATCGCCCAGCATGTGGGCCCGCACGTGCACGTGGTCAACGCCGGCGACGGCCGCCACTCGCACCCCACGCAGGGCCTGCTGGACATGTACACCATCCGCCACTACAAGAAGGACTTCTCCAACCTCACGGTGGCCATCGTGGGCGACGTGCTGCACTCGCGCGTGGCGCGCTCGGACATTCACGGCCTGACCACGCTGGGCGCGGCCGAGGTGCGCGTGGTGGGCCCGCGCACGCTGGTGCCGGCCGACATGGCGCAGATGGGCGTGCGCGTGTTCCACAACCTGGAGGAGGGCATCAAGGACTGCGACGTGGTCATCATGCTGCGCCTGCAGAACGAGCGCATGAGCGGCGCGCTGCTGCCGTCGAGCCAGGAATACTTCAAGAGCTTCGGCCTCACGCCCGAGAAGCTGCTGCACGCCAAGCCCGACGCCATCGTCATGCACCCGGGCCCGATCAACCGCGGCGTGGAGATCGACTCCGCCGTGGTGGACGGTCCGCAGTCCGTGATCCTGCCGCAGGTCACCTTCGGCATCGCGGTGCGCATGGCGGTCATGTCCATCGTGGCGGGGAACGAGGCTTGAATGCTTCTATTTTCATAGCTTATAGCGCTTGATGGGCGGGCGCTAGAGGCCAATTTGACTTGAAAAAATGAAGATACTCATCCAGAACGGCCGGGTGATCGACCCGGCCAGCGGGCTTGACAAGGTATGCAACGTGGCCCTTGCAGCGGGCCGCATCATCGCGGTGGACCGCGAGCCCAAGGACTTCACGCCCAGCCGCGTGATCGACGCCGGCGGCTGCCTCGTGCTGCCTGGCCTGGTGGACCTGGCGGCGCGCCTGCGCGAGCCCGGCCACGAGCACGAGCGCATGCTGGAATCCGAGATGGCCGCCGCCGTCGCGGGCGGCGTGACCAGCCTGGTCTGCCCGCCCGACACCGACCCCGTGCTCGACGAGCAGGGCCTTGTCGAGATGCTCAAGTTCCGCGCCGAGAAGCTGCATCAGGCGCGCCTGTTCCCGCTGGGCGCGCTCACGCGCGGCCTGGCCGGCGAGGTGCTGACCGAGATGGCCGAGCTCACCGAATCGGGCTGCGTGGGCTTCAGCCAGGCCGACGTGGCGCTGGCCAGCACCCAGGTGCTGCAGCGCGCGCTGCAGTACGCCGCCACCTACGGCTACACCGTGTGGCTGCGCCCGCAGGAGCTGCACCTGGGCAAGGGCGTGGCCGCCAGCGGCCCGCTGGCCACGCGCATGGGCCTGTCGGGCATTCCGGTGGCGGCAGAGACCATCGCCCTGCACACCATCTTCGAGCTGCTCAAGACCACGGGCGGGCGCGTGCACCTGTGCCGCATCTCCAGCAGCGCGGGGGTGGAGCTGGTGCGCCAGGCCAAGGCCGAGGGGCTCGCGGTCAGCTGCGACGTGAGTATCAACTCCCTCATGCTCACCGACGTGGACATCGGCTACTTCGACAGCCGCGCGCGCCTCATGCCGCCGCTGCGCCAGCAGCGCGACCGCGACGCGCTGGCGGCGGCCCTGGCGGACGGCACCATCGACGCGCTCGTCTCCGACCACACCCCCGTGGACGAGGACGCCAAGGCCCTGCCCTTCGCCGAGGCCGAGCCCGGCGCCACCGGGCTGGAGCTGCTGCTGTCCATCGCCCTGAAATGGTCGCAGGGCGGCGGCGCGCCGCTGGCGCGCGCGCTGGCCACGGTGACCAGCGAGCCGGCGCGCGTGCTGGGCAGCGCCCTGGGCACGCTGCAGGCCAGCGTGGGCCGCATCGTCGAGGGCGGCGTGGGCGACCTGTGCGTGGTCGATCCCCACGCGCACTGGACCGTGCAGGCCGATGCGCTGGCCAGCCAGGGCAAGCACACGCCGTTCTCGTCCTACGAGCTGCCGGGCCGCGTGCGCTGCACCCTGGTCGGCGGCCAGGTCGCCTTCGAGCGCGGCTGAACGCCGGTCCATGCTGCGAGTCCTGCGCGCCTGCTGGCGCGTGCCGCGCATGCTGCTGCACGCCCTGCTGGGCCTGTGGGTCGTGGCGCTGCGCTTCCCGCGCCTGGCCGAGGAGCAGCAGCAGGCGCGCGTGCAGGCCTGGGCCCTGGGCCTGCTGCGCTGCGCCGGCGTCACGCTGGAACTGCGCGGCCGGCCGCCGCGCACGGGGCCGGTGCTGCTCGTGGCCAACCACCTCTCGTGGCTCGACATCCCCGTGATGCATGCGGCGCGCTATTGCCGCTTCATCGGCAAGTCCGACGTGCAGGACTGGCCCATCGTGGGCACCCTGGCCACGGCCGCGGGCACGCTCTACATCCAGCGCGAATCGCGCCGCGACGCGCTGCGCATGGTGGCCAGCATGCACGAGGCCCTGCTGCGCGGCGAGGTGCTGGCCGTGTTCCCCGAAGGCACGACGGGCGACGGGCGCGAGCTGCTGCCCTTCCACGCCAACCTGCTGCAGGCCGCGCTGGCCGCCGACGTGCCCGTGCAGCCCGTGGGCCTGCGCTTCGTCGATGGCCAGAGCGGCGCCACGAGCTTCGCCCCCAGCTTCGTCGGCGACGAAAGCCTTCTGGGCTCCATCTGGCGCACTCTATCGGCCCCGGGCATCACCGCCGTGGTGCACTTCGGCACGCCCGAGCGCGCCCAGGGGCGCGACCGGCGCGCCTGGAGCCAGGCGCTGCACGCGGCGGTGGACGAGCTCAGGCGACGCTGACCGGCTGCAGCGTCGGTATCGGTTCACGCCGCATGCCACTGGCGCGCCCCAGGCCAGCGGACGCCGCGCAAGGGCCGCCCCGCCGCGCTGGCGTCGTCCTCCTTCCCGCGCGCAGCGCGAGAGAAGGGGGAAGCGGCGAAGCCGCTCAGGGGGTTGTCTTCGCCCTCGGGAAGGTCACCACGTGGTCCACCTGCGGGCGGATGCCGATCCAGTCGCCCATGGCGTGGTCGTGGTGGCTGGGCACATGGGCCATCACGGTGAGGCCGCCTTCCAGCTCCAGCGTGTAGAGGAACTCCGAGCCGCGAAAGGCCTTGCGCACGATGCGCGCGCGCACGGGCGCGGCGTCGTCGTGCACCACGTCGTCGGCGCGCAGCAGCACATCGCACTCGCCGCGCGGGTAGCTCGAGGGCAGCAGGCAGCCGTCGATGTCCGTGAGGTCGCCCAGGGCCGTACGGGCCACCACGTGGCTGCCCTGCTGCACCAGCGTGGCGGGTGCGAACACGCCGTGGCCGATGAAGTCGGCCACGAAGCGCGTGGCCGGGCGGTGGTAGAGCGCGTAGGCGTCGTCCCACTGGTGCAGGCGGCCGCTCTCCAGCACGCCGATGCGGTCGCCGATGGCGAAGGCCTCCAGCTGGTCGTGCGTGACGAACAGCGCCGTGGCGTTCGCGGTCTTGAGGATGCCGCGCACCTCGTGCGCCAGGCGCTCGCGCAGGTCCACGTCGAGGTTGGAGAACGGCTCGTCCAGCAGCATCAGCCGCGGGCGCGGCGCCAGCGCGCGCGCCAGGGCCACGCGCTGCTGCTGGCCGCCCGACAGCTCGTGCGGAAAACGCGCCTCGCTGCCCGCCAGGCCCACCAGGTCCAGGGCTTCGCGCACGCGCTGGGCCTGCTCGCCGCGTGGCAGGTCGTGAATGCCGAAGGCCACGTTGCGCCCCACGGTGAGGTGCGGGAACAGCGCGTAGTCCTGGAACACCATGCCGATGCGCCGCTGCTCGGGCAGCACGCTGCGGCCGGGCGCTCCCACCACCTCGCCGCCCAGGCGTATGCTGCCGCCCGCGACGTCCTCCAGGCCCGCCACGGCGCGCAGCAGCGTGGTCTTGCCGCAGCCCGAGGGGCCGATCAGCACACCGATCTCGCCCGCCGCCAGCCCCAGGGTCACGCCCTGCACGGCGGCCTGTGGGCGGTTGGCGTAGCGTACTTCCAGCTGAGAGACTTCGAGAAACATGGGAGGATTCTAGAAGCCGGTTGCGTAGAATCATTCCGATTTGCATCACGGCCGCATGCAGCCATTGGCGCATGCCGACGCTTCCCGCCACGGGCTATCCCTTGCTTCCGATCCAACGCGCCCTGCGCTCCATCGCTCCCATCGTGCTGGCGCTGCTGCTGGCTCTGCCCGTGCTGGCGGTGCTGGGCGCGTGGCTGCCCCAGGCGGAGGGCGGCGCCCAGTCCGGTGCCATCCTGCGCGAGATGGCAGCCACCGTACTGCCGGACTACCTGTGGACCACGCTGTGGCTGGGCCTGTCCGTCGCCGTGGGCGCGGCCGTGGTGGGCACGGCCACGGCAGCCGCGGTGACGCTGTTCGACTTCCGCGGCCGGCGTCAGCTGGAATGGCTGTTGCTGCTGCCCCTGGCCATGCCGGCCTACGTGACGGCCTACGCCTATACCGACTTCCTGCAGTTCAGCGGCCCGCTGCAGGTCTGGCTGCGCGCCACCTTCGGGCTGGAAGGCCGCCTGTTGCCCGAGGTGCGCAGCCTGGGTGGCGCGGTGTGGGTGTTCATCTTCTCGCTCTACCCCTACGTGTACCTGCTGGCGCGCACGGCGCTGGGCGAGCGCGCCGCGCACCTGATGGAGGCGGCGCGCCTGCTCGGCGCATCGCCGGCGCGGCGCATGCGCAGCGTGGCGCTGCCGCTGGCGCGCCCGGCCGTGGCGGCGGGCGTGGCGCTGGTGCTCATGGAGACCCTGGCCGACTTCGGCGTGGCGTCCTATTTCGGCATACAGACCTTCACCACGGGCATCTACAAGGCCTGGCTGTCCATGGACGACCGGCTGGCCGCGGCGCAGCTGGCCACCTTCCTGCTGGCCCTGGTGGCACTGCTGCTGCAGTTGGAGCTGCGCGCGCAGCGGCGCATGCGCTTCGCCACGGGCGGCGTGGGCCGGGCCGGCTCGGCCGAGGCGCAGCCCACGCGCCTGCACGGCCCGGGCTGCGCGGCGGCCTGGCTGGTGTGCGCGTTGCCGGTGCTGATGGGCTTCGTGGCTCCGGTGCTGTTCATGCTGCGGCCGCTGGCGGCGGATTGGTCGGTGCTGCCCTGGGACCGCTTCGTGCAATGGGCGGGCAACAGCGTGCGCCTGGGGGGCATCACGGCCGTGCTGGCCATGGGCATCGCGCTGGCGCTGGCGTTCGCCGTGCGCCGCCGGGGCGGGGCGCTCACGCGCGCGGTGGTGCAGCTCGTGGGCCTGGGCTACGCCGTGCCGGGCGCGGTGATCGTCGTGGGCCTGCTGCTGCCCGTGGGTTGGCTGCAGGCCGCGGCCCCCGGCTGGGGCCTGAGCGCGCTGCTGACCACCACCGCCGTGGGCATCGTCTGGGCGTACTTGGTGCGCTTTTGCGCCGTGGCGCTGCAGTCGGTGCAGAGCGGCTATGCGCGCATTCCCGCGAGCCTGGACGACTCGGCGCGCATGCTCGGCGTGGGCGGCATGGGGCTGCTGGCGCGCGTGCACTGGCCGCTGCTCAAGCGTTCCACGGCGGCGGCCGCGCTGCTGGTGTTCGTGGACGTGATGAAGGAGCTGCCGGCAACCATAGTGCTGCGCCCCTTCGACAGCGACACCCTGGCCGTGGTGGCCTACCAGCTGGCGCGCGACGAGCGCCTGGGCGAGGCGGCGCTGCCTTCGCTGGCGCTGGTGGCCGTGGGCCTGGTGCCGGTGATCCTGCTGAGCCGAACGCTGCGCGGCTCTTCGCGCTGAGGCACACTGCCGGGCATGAGCGACATCACCATCTACCACAACGCCCGCTGCAGCAACTCGCGCGGCGCCCTGGAACTGCTGCGCGAACGCGGCATCGAGCCGACCATCGTGGACTACATCAAGGAGCCCCTGGGCGTGGCTGAACTGACGGCCCTGGTGGCCCGCCTGGGCGTGCCCGTGCGCGAGCTGCTGCGCAGCAAGGAAGCGATCTACCAGGAGCTGAACCTGGACGCACCAAGCGTGAGCGACCGGCAGCTGATAGAGGCCGTGGCCGCCCACCCGGTGCTGCTGAACCGCCCCATCGTCGTGAGCCCCAAGGGCGCCCGGCTGTGCCGGCCGCCGCAGCTGGTGCTGGATCTGCTTTAAGAATCGCCTAAGCTGGCACTCCCACACTGCCTTCCATCGGCACTACATGCTATGGAAAGGCAGACCATGAACACACTACTCGCCACTCCCCGCCGCCTCGTCCTGGCCCTAGTGGCCGCGGGCGCATTGGGCGCCACGGGCGCGGGCCTGATCACGGCGCACGAGGCACGCGCGCAGCTGGCGCAGCCGGTGGCGGCTGCCGCGGCGCCCGCCACGGCGCCGGCCGCCGCCGCGCTGCCCGATTTCTCGGCCATCACCGCGCGCTACGGCCCGGCGGTGGTCAACATCAGTGTCAGCGGCATGCGCAAGGTCTCGGATGATGATGGCGCCAACAGCCCCACGGCGCACCAGCGCGGCATGCCGGGCATAACCCCCGACGACCCGTTCTACGAGTTCTTCCGCCGCTTCGGCATCCCCATGCCCGACATGGGCGGGCAGGGCCAGCGCAGCGTGCCCGTGCGCGGCGAGGGCTCGGGCTTCATCATCGACCCCAACGGCATCGTCCTGACCAACGCCCATGTGGTCAAGGGCGCCACCGACGTGACCGTGAAGCTCACCGACCGGCGCGAGTTCCGCGCCAAGGTGCTCGGTGCGGATCCCAAGACTGACGTCGCCGTCCTGAAGATCGATGCCAGCAACCTGCCCACCGTCCAGCTGGGCAGCTCGGACGACCTGAAGGTCGGCGACTGGGTGCTGGCCATCGGTTCGCCCTTCGGTTTCGAGAACTCCGTCACCGTCGGCGTGGTGAGCGCCAAGGGCCGCTCGCTGCCCGACGACAGCTACGTGCCCTTCATCCAGACCGATGCGGCCGTCAACCCCGGCAACTCCGGCGGCCCACTGTTCAACGCACGCGGCGAGGTCGTGGGCATCAATTCGCAGATCTACAGCCGTTCCGGGGGCTTCCAGGGCCTGTCGTTCTCCATCCCCATCGAGGTGGCCACGCGCGTGGAGCAGCAGATCGTGGCCACCGGCCGTGTGGAGCACGCACGCCTGGGCGTCGCCGTGCAGGAGGTCAACCAGACCTTTGCCGACTCGTTCAAGCTGCCCCGGCCTGCAGGAGCGCTGGTGGCCAACGTCGATGCCGGCGGCCCGGCCGACAAGGCGGGGCTGAAGGTGGGCGACGTGATCCTCAAGATCAATGGCCGGCCCATCGTCGCCTCGGGCGACTTGCCCGCCTTCGTCGGCCAGCAGGCCCCGGGCGACAAGGTGCAGATGGAGGTCTGGCGCCAGGGTCGTGCCGAGACCCTGGCCGCCACCCTGGGCAACGCCGACGACAAGGCCGCCAAGGTCGCCAGAGGCGACGATGCCGTGGGCAAGGGCCAGCTGGGCCTGACGCTGCGCCCGTTGCAGCCCGACGAGGCTCGCGCCGCGGGCGTGGAGAATGGGCAGGGCCTGCTGATTGAGGACGCGCGCGGCCCGGCCGCCATGGCGGGCGTGCAGGGCGGCGACGTGTTGCTGGCCATCAACGGCATGCCGGTCAAGGGCGTGGAGCAGGTGCGCGCCGCCATGGCCCATGCGGGCAAGTCGGTGGCCCTGCTCATCGAGCGCGACGGCGACAAGATCTTCGTGCCGGTGCGCCTGGGTTGAGGAGTCCGCGGGCGCGGGGGATTGGCTTATGCTGCACCCCATGCGCCTGCTGCTTGTAGAGGACGACACCATGATCGGCGAGGCCGTGCGCGACCTGCTGCGCGCCGAGCATTACGCCGTCGACTGGGCCACCGACGGCGACATGGCCGACGCCGCGCTCGCCACCCAGCAGTACGACCTTGTGCTGCTGGACCTGGGCCTGCCGCGCCGCGATGGCCTGGCCGTGCTGCGGTCGCTGCGCGCGCGCAAGGACCGCACGCCCGTCCTGATCGCCACCGCGCGCGACGGCGTGGCCCAGCGCGTCGAGGGGCTGGACGCCGGCGCCGACGACTACGTGCTCAAGCCCTATGACGCGGGCGAGCTGCTGGCGCGCATACGCGCGCTGCTGCGCCGCGCGAGCGGGCGGGCCGAGCCGGTGTACGAGCACCAAGGCGTCACGCTCAACCCCGGCACGCGCGAGGCCACGGTGCAGGGCCGGCCGGTGGTGCTGTCGGCACGCGAATGGGCGGTGCTCGAACCCCTGATCGCGCGCCCGGGCATGGTGCTGTCGCGCCAGCAGATCGAAGACAAGCTCTACGGCTGGGGCGACGAGGTCAGCAGCAACGCCGTCGAGGTCTACGTGCACGGCCTGCGCAAGAAGCTCGGGGCTCATATCGTGCTCAACGTGCGCGGCCTCGGCTACATGGTGCCCAAATGAGCGTCCTGCGCCGTCCCTCTTCGCTGCGCCTGCGGCTGCTGGTGTTCCTGCTGGCCGCCATCGCCGTCACCGCCCTGGTCCAGGGCGTGCTGGCCTACCGTCATGCGCTGGCGGAGACCGACGCGCTGTTCGACTACCAGATGCAGCAGACCGCGTTCGCGCTGCGCGCCGGCCTGCCGCCCGATGCGCGGGCCGGCGGCGGTGCGCGCCCCGAATACCAGCACGACGAGCTCATCGTCCAGGTCTGGACCAACGAGGGCCTGCGTATCTTCGAGTCCGCCGTGGGCGTCGCGCTGCCGCAGATCGCGGTGCTGGGCTTCACCCAGGTGCAGGCGCGCGGCACCACCTACCGCGTGTTTTCGCTGCAGACGCGCTCGCAGGTCATCCAGGTTGCGCAGGACATGGCGGCGCGCCGCACCATGGCGCGCGCGCTCGCGCTGCGTTCGCTGCTGCCGCTGGCGGCGATGGCGCCGCTGCTGGCCCTGGCCGTGTGGTGGGCCGTAGGCCGCCTGCTCGCGCCCGTGGAGCGCGTGCGCGGCCAATTGGCGCGGCGCCAGGTCGATGACCTGGTGCCCGTCAGCGACGCCGGCTTGCCCAGCGAGCTGCAGCCCCTGGTGCGTGAATTCAATGGCCTGCTGGCGCGCGTGCAGCATGCCTTCGAGGCGCAGCAGCATTTCGTGGCCGACGCCGCGCACGAGCTGCGCTCGCCGCTGGCCGCGCTCAAGCTGCAGGTGCAGGGCCTGCAGCGCGCCAGCGACGCCGGCGCACGCATGCTGGCCGTGGAGCGCTTGGCCGGCGGCATAGACCGCGCCACGCGCCTGGTCGAGCAACTGCTGGTCCTGGCCCGCCAGGAGGCGCAGGCCACCGCAGGCGCTCCGCCCAAGCCCGTGGTGCTGGCCGATCTGGCGCGCCAGGCCGTGGCCGACGCGGCGCCTGCGGCTCAACAGCGCGGCGTGGACCTGGGGCTGGCGCTGGCCCCCGAGGCGGAGCATGCCAGCGTGCCCGGCCAGCCCCAAGCCCTGGAGATCCTGCTGCGCAACTTGGTCGACAACGCTATCAAATACACCCCGCAGGGCGGCGTGGTGGACGTGCAACTGCAGGCGGAGCCCGGCCACCTGGCGCTGGTGGTGGACGATAGCGGTCCGGGCATTGCGCCCGATGAGCGCCAGCGCGTGCTGCAGCGCTTCCACCGCGGCCCGCAGGACGGCGGTACGGCGGTGGCCGGCAGCGGCCTGGGCCTGGCCATTGCCGAGAGCATTGCGCGCATGCACGGCACGCGGCTGGAGCTGAGCAGCGCTCCCCGCCTGGGAGGGCTGCGCGTGTGCGTGCGGCTGGCGCGCGCCGCAGAGCGGGGGGAGGGCGCGCACGCATGATCCGCGTGGCCGTGCTTTCGGGTCTGGGCCATGCGGTGTTCGTGGCCGCGGGCCTGCTGGTCTATGTGATGGGCACGCGCATCGGCCACCAGCGCCGCCACCCTTCGGCGGCCGTGGCCTGGGTGCTGGGCATCGTGGCCTTCCCCTACCTCATCGTGCCGCTGTTCCTGCTGTTCGGCACGCGCAAGTTCGCGCGTCCCGCGCGCCGCACGCGTGGCCAGGCGCTGCTGGTGCCGGACGGTGCGCCCGCCTGGGCCGCGCGGCTGCTGGCCAGCATGGAGCTGGCGCCCGCCATGCGCAACCGGCAGGTGGTGCTGCATGCCGATGGCGGCGAGGCGCTGCAGGGCCTGCTGGCCACCATCGCATCGGCACGCCACCGGTTGGATGTCTGCACCTACGTGCTCGGCCATGACGATGTCGGCCGCCAGGTGGCGCAGGCGCTGCTGGCCTGCGCGCGGCGCGGCGTGAACGTGCGTTTGCTGGTGGACGCGATGGGCAGCATGCGCACGCCCCCCGGCATGCTGCGCGCGCTCAGGCGCCGGGGCGTGCAGGTGCGCCGCTTTATGCCGCTCTTGCACAACCCCCTGCGCGGACGCACCAATTTGCGCAATCACCGCAAGCTCGCCGTGGCCGATGGCTTGCGCCTGTGGAGCGGCGGGCGCAATCTGGCCAGCGAATACTTCGTGGACCGTCCGGGCCGGCCCGCGTGGATCGACCTGAGCTACGAGGTGTGCGGTCCGCTGGCCGAGCTGGCGCAGGCCCAGTTTTCCACCGACTGGCGCGTGGCCCACGGCCTGGCGCTGCGCAAGGGGCGCAGGGCGCGGCATGTGCACGCGCCGGACTTGCTTGCCGGGCCCGAGGATGGCCCGCTGGCGCAGTGGCTGCCCAGTGGCCCCGATCATGCCGACGACACCGTGCACGCGCTGCTGCTGGCCGCGGCCTACCATGCGCAGCGGCGCATCGTGGCCGTCACCCCCTATTTCGTGCCCGACGAGGCCTTGCTCGACGCCTGGTGCCTGGCCTGCCGCCGCGGCGTGCGCGTGAGCCTGCTGGTGCCCGCGCGCTCCAACCACCGCCTGGCTGATATCGCGCGCGAGCGCGCCCTGCGCGAGCTCAGCGCCGCCGGCGCGCAGGTCTGGCTGAGCCCCGCCATGGTTCATGCCAAGGCGGTGCTCATCGACGACGAGCTGGCCCTCGCGGGCTCACTCAACCTCGACGCGCGCAGCCTGTTCCTCAACTACGAGGCCATGACGGCCTTCTATGGCGCCCAGGAACTGCGCTGGCTCTCGCAATGGTGCGCGCGGCAGATCGCCGCCGCGCGCCCCTACCATGCGCGCCGCCCCTCCCTGGTGCGCGACATCGCAGAAGGGGTGGTGCGTTCGGTGGGGTTCCAGCTGTAGCCGCGCGCCCGCAGATCAACCGGCCGGCTGCTGCGCCTGCGCGGGCGCGGCCATCACGAAGGCATCGGAGAAGCAGAAGTTCTCGTCAAGCCCCTGGGCTATGAAGGCCGGGACGGCGGTCTCCACCATCCGCACCGAGCCGCACAGGTAGACCTCGTTGCCGCTCAGGTCGGGGAAGTCCGACAGCATGGCCTCGTGCACCAGGCCGGTGCGGCCGGTCCAGCCATCGTCC
>Ga0209922_101794_pt1 | contig 19852 bp, 26 predicted proteins | sample ThiBiot_500_biof_FD_183946 | JGI IMG/M metagenome (GOLD analysis project Ga0209922, IMG submission 183946) | Wastewater bioreactor microbial communities from Cape Town, South Africa - Thiocy_expt_500_biof (SPAdes) | ecosystem: Engineered > Bioreactor > Thiocyanate-remediating > Anaerobic-Aerobic ...
CGAGAACACGTTCAAGTCGTTGACGTAATTCGTCCATGTAACTTGCGGATTTTATTTCGTTTTCATCGGTAGTTGCTAAAGACAAAACGAATAGAGTTCAGTGAAATGACAAATTGATTTTAATATATCTACATGGATTAATTGTATAGTATTGATTCGATGGAATCTGTGCTCGATGTTCGGTTAGTGATAGATCATCTTGTGATTGATGAATAATTGACATTTGTGAATAGTTAATAAAACGACCTGATGAACGATAGATATTCATCGCTTTTTCCATGAATAGATAGTTGATTTTTATTTGTTGATTGAACTAAATCATTGCAGATCGAGATTAAATTTAAAAAAAAAAACAAAGAAAGCCGAACTCCTACTTTTGCAATTCGGATATGTCCGAGTCCAACGATCAAATTCTAATTCCGTTTCGACACACATGTATTTTATGTATTTCGAACTTTTCTTTTGAATCAATGGATGCTTTAAAAAACAAAAGTACATATGAACACATTTTCCTTGAGAATTCATTCTTTCGAATACTAACTTTCAAAGCAAAACAGAAGTCACTTGGCGATTTGAATTTCTTCTTCCAATCAAATCCGGAGAATAATTCGACATTCTCCAATTTCGCCAAGCAAACTAATTCTTTCTATTTGAGAAAAACAATCCGACGAATATTTTCTTTCTGTAATTTTCTTTCAAAATTACTTTGCTTTTGCCTTTTGGAATATAATATAAACCCGATGATCGAAGTACACAAAAACATTTCTTCCAAGATTTACGTGATTTTTCCTTGAGATAAATATTTCCTTCGACATCGCCTGTTTCAAATAATTGATCAGGTGAATTTAATGTACGAAAAAAATCGTATTTTTCAAAACGTTTCGTAAAACGAAGACGATTCGATGAGACCGTTGGCCACATGAGAATAGCTTCGGTTAATTTTTGATGATCTTCGAAAATACGTTCTGAAAAATCAAAGATTTTTTTTCTTTTCTTCGAAAATCATTCACGGATGGAATCGTCATACCCATGTGAAGATCAGGCAGAATCTCGACAATTGCATAATTAACGTCTGGTTCTCGATGATTTTTATGAATCAGTAAGAAGAGTACATCACGAACTAACATTGAATCATCGACGAGTATACTTTTCGTTGAACCATCGTCATTATATGTTCGAACGAGAATTTTCGATGGATGTTGCGATTGTGCTAATACACAATCGTCCGTATCGAGAATATTCAAAGGTGATTCATCGATTGGATTGATTATCGAACGATAGATGATCTAAAAAAATAACTCGAATAGCGATATCTCGTGATTATCATCACTTACGGATTCATCAGGAGGGACCTTTTCGTTTGAACAACTATCACTGTATGCTGAATCACAATCGTCTGTTGTTGTTAATTTCGATGCTAATGATGAATTGGTTTGATGTGTTGAATTGTATAAATGATAGGATTCATTACTGATTTCGTCGCCGAGTCCACTCGATGATGCACTCGAATCTGATGAAGATACTTGTGGACAATCGATTTTTCCAATTGAACAATCGTTGATTGTCATTGTTAAACTTGCGAGAGCAGCTTCAAGTTGATCTTCGAGTGTACGAAGTTCAGAAACACAAGTCGAAGGAGAAAATGATGATGATGATGCCATTGTTGATTTCTGTTCGGATTTGGTTTTACGATCGAATTCGTATTGAAAATCAAGTAAATCCGATGTTAGAATATTAAGTTCGTTGGAATCATCGACATCATCTAAACATTAATCGATTGTTATTTCTTTTCCGCAACAATACTTAATAATGGTCAGATTCCCATTGACGATTATGACAGACACAAGAAACGTATGTTCACACATCTAGTTCTGATGGAAACATTTGTATTTTCTTTTCCTCTCTCTCTCTCTCTTTCTGTCTATATGTGTCTTTTGTTGTATTTATTTAAGAGAAGAATATCAAAAGATGTTCTGATAGAGTTATGTAAGCGATAGAGATAAAAGAAGATTGCTAGAGCGAAGAATAAATCTTTGAATAATACTTACTCTTCTTTTTTTTTATCAACGAATAGAAGCGAGTAATAAAGGAGAACGAGAGAGAGAGAAAACTAGAGTTTTCATCGGAATAAAATGCAATGCGTGAGTGTTCAGCTAGATATATGTCACCTTCGTTTACATTGTTTCAGGCTTAAATTTATATCATAGATTAAATGACATACGGAAATTAAAGAATCATATTAATACGATGGCCTTTTTTTCTGTTCATATTCTGATTAAGCTTTCAAGGCCATGGTCTTTTTGTCCTAACAATGCCAATCTACGTTATCAAGATGAACAAGGATAATGATGCAATCGTTTGATTTGACAATGATTTATTTTCTTACAATCTGATTAGAACAATTTAAATCTCTTTACAAAACGATACACTCGTTCATTTTCTCTTCAATATGATTGACATTTAATTATCTTTACTTGTATAATTCTATCGTCCAGAGAAAGAACAAAAAAAAAGTCATAAGAAAACGTTTTATTCGTCTAGAGAAATAGGTTTATCGCGATTACATAATATTTGCCTGTTAACGGAATACATGAGATATTGTTCATTCTGTCACATCTATCATCAAATGTGATCATCAATATATATATATATATATACTTCCGTTAAGGAAGTCATCAGAGTGCATTCAACGGAAAACGCCTCTTGGTTAAAGATACTGACCAAAGAAGAATGAGATTAACTTACCATAAAGATGAATAGTAAATGGAGAATTACAAGCGTTCTTTTCATTTGTTGAGTTTTGGTGCTAAAATAGAAGAACAGAACAAAAATGAATATCAAAACTCTCTAGTAGATTGAACATATGAAACAATTGGCTATTCTCTTGTGTCTGATGCAATTGTTAAAATCTCTCATGAGAATATCTATGAGTTTACAAAACGATTCAATTAACAGAAAACAAAATAAAATCAAGGTTACATATCACTATTATGTAATAATTCCATTGTAATAGTTCAATAAAGTTTATCTTTCGGTTTTTAATCGATTCAGATATTGTATCATCAATATCATTAAATCGATAATCGAATCGAATTCTGTATTAGTTTAGAAATTCTATATCATCAATGAAAACGAATAGGTTTTTTTATTTTCATCATTGAATCGATCGACAAGGATTTTAAAATATACGAAATCATATCTGTCATGTATGAAAACAAAATATTTTGATATTTATCATCGGTTTATTTTCATCATTAACTCTCAATGTCAGAGAAAACGACCTAATCAACAGCATGTTCATCATCTTCATGCTCTCAGCACCTACTGCTGTTCATTACATTTATCACTAGGCATCTGTTATACAAACATACGGAACTAGGGCTAAAGCTCGCGATCGATAGATTGATATTGAAAGGCAAGTATGCAGCCTTGACAACAGAATTTATCTCACCGTATGCGCTCCATTAGGCAAGCAAATAGATATATTCTTTTGCGATTGATATCTTGAGACAATTCAGTACATGGAAATATAACAACAGTAGATCAGAGAGAGAGAGAAAAAGGTCATCATTATGTGAAGAATAATTGAGCAAGTCTTGCAAGTACAACTGTTTGACAAAATAACTTTGCTTACAAACAGACGCACACAGTTTGATCAATTAGCCTTGTACTGACAGTTGATGATCGATTTTTCATGAAACTTACCGATGATGAACATGATTGAATAAAATTTTGCAAGGCTCGATTAGCTGCCAATTGTTCGCTATTATTTTTCGCATGTTCATTATTATCTTCGAATTCTTGTTCAGATTCAGAAATTTCTGAATCCCATTCGAGAATCGATGGTGATGCTGGTTGATTGTATTCTTGTGGTAAAGGTATCGATGGTAATCTTTCGATTTGTGTTACTAATTCGTCAGATAATTCCGATTCATCTTCTTCTTCAATCGATGACATACTAACATACAAAATTAAATAAGAAAAGAAATTTGAAAAACAAAAAAGATTTACATACCGAAAATGATATCGATACATTGCTAGTTGAAGAACGCTTTCGTAAAGAATATCATCATCTAAGAATTGATTCTGTCGGATAAATCTAAGAGAAAGAAAAAGAAGAAGAATTGAGCAATCGAGTCAATTGTCACCACATATATATCATCAAATCTACAGGAAACAAGGAGATAACTGATTATGAAACCAACTTCTCAATGTATAAGAAAATCTAGTAAATAGTTCATCGTCATCAAAGAACAATTTTCAATGCGCACATCGTTCTTGTTTGTATACTAACTAAAGAAAAATCGTATTGAAAAGTCTATTCAGACAGATACAAGTCTTGAGGACAATTGGTAATACAATAATCCCGACAGAAATGAGATTTTGATTATTCGTCAATGTCTTCAATTGTATCTAAATACATTGACAAGTCAATCGATATGCCTAAATAAATATCTACAATACAATAGTCTTCGTAGGCCTCCATTTCTTGGTCGGTTTTTTTTTGTCGACTGATAATTGATCAGTATACATACGTATATCTATTTCGATACATACCTAATGATCTATGAGAGAGATCTTTTGTTCTTTCTTTTGTGTTATTGCACATTCTTATTGATCAACGAATACATCCTCTATCCATACCATAGATATATTTGTATTTATTCAATCAACTTCGATTCTTCACTTTTCTTTTCTTTTCTTTTCTCTTTCTTTTTCTCTTGATTTCTCGCGCTGCATGTTGTAAAGAACATACGAGCAGATAAGAAGGCAATTATTGAAGAATAATAGAGTGTTTGCGCATCGTTTTTATTAGCTTCTCGCTGATATCGATGGAAGAAAGACGATCGATTTATGCAACATTATTGAGTGTATATGTGACATCAATGATCATTTACACTCAACACAATCTCGTTACTGTTCAATTCCTATCAATCATAAGCGTATGTGCAAGTTGTTCAAGATGAATCGAACATCAATGAAGAACTGATACGATTCTTTTCCTGTTTATTTATTCATTCTCATTGATCGTTCAAGTAGCTGAACAGACACGCGACTTATTTACATTAGTTAGTTAGTTAATGAATGATGTTTTGCTTCGAAGCGATTGAACAGACATAATACCGGATTTTTTTTATTGATGAACATATGAAAACAACGACTATATTCTTTATTATATAAGATCTATTGATAGTGACTATTGTGTGTATGTGCACCAGATGTATGACTGAGTAGATTCTCATCATATGTGAGCAACTGCTGGAGATATGTAAATTGATTTTATTTGCTCCGAATATAGATTTATGAAAACGGATTGTTTTCTTTCGAGTTGAAAAAAACAAGCAAAATAAAAATAGTTAATTAACATTTTCTTGATTTAGTTGTCATTTGAAGAAAAGATCAAATCATATATATAGATATTTCGCAATTTATTTATTTATTTAATTCGATACTACACTTCTGCACTTCGAAATTTAGTTGCAATTTTAGGATTTTCAGTATATTCATTTTCGGGATGTCCATAGACGAGATTAGCAAATTCAATGTCAAGTTCAGAATCTGAAACTGATACGATATGAGATGGTAATATTTGACTTATTGCTTTGTTAATTTCATCATGTTCTTTGAGATTTGAATCATTTGATAAAAGTGCATTCTACGAAAAATATCATTGAAATTCGAATTGATTCGAGAATAAAGAAAAGAACGAAAATACCTCAGATTTCAATTGACTTTTGTCATCTAAAACAAAATGAAAACAATTAAAAGAAAAGCGAAACAAATTGATTTGAAACCTTTCGATTTTGTTTCATGTTTGATTTGAGCAGATTTTGATTTATGTTTGCCGGTACATCCACCCATGAGGAAGAAGAAAAACCGAAGAAGAACGAAAACGTATTCGAAAAAATGTTTGTGCTATGCGTACGAACATTATACTCTCTCGTTTTGCTTCTTTTTTTTTCTTTTTTTATTATCGTTTTGGAGTTTTTCTTTTTTCGTTCTTCATCTTTTTCTCTATTGACAAAAAAACCTCCAAAATGGAAGAAACAAAAAGAAAACAGAATGAGTAATATCAGTTTATTTCTGTTTTTTTTTCTTCGAAATTTAAGTTTGAAGAACAAAAAAAAAAGTCTAACTAAATGAATTGATGAATAGATAATTAACAAAAAAAATGATAATTACGATTTCACAGGAAGTTGTTATAGAGAAAAAGAAATTATATGATTTATCTCTTATCTTTCATTCCAACAGTTGTCATCGTTGACAAGATGTGACAACGGTAGACAGCATGCTAGAGAATCAAAAAGCATCTATATTATCAAACGAGAAGTCGTCGTATGGAAATGGATTCTTGGCAAACAGTCGACTCGAATATAATTTCATATTCGACGAAATTTATTCAACAAACAATTAAACAAGCATTTGGTTTGTACTTGACACATATTCATTCATCAAATCGAACTAGTATTCATATTTAGATCAAGTCAATGTGCACGATTCGAAAAGTCAAGAGTCATCAAATGCATATTTAGACAGAGAACTGATTCGACAATGACCTTCTATTTTGCTTTCTTGTTCTATCAGTAAAATCAGGCTTGTCGTTTTTTTTTGCTTTATTTTATCAATGAAATAGATAGAAATGCAAAAACAAAAAATAGAATAAACGATTTTCTTTTCATGATTTACTAGTTGAAGCTTTTATCTGAGATGAGGAGAGTTCGATAGGTGAGAAAGACAAATGTATTTCAAGAATTTAATCTATAGTTGAAAATAATAAGTTGGAGCGGGTTGTTTTTTTTTCTTTTCTGCATAGTAAAAGTTCAGCATAACGAATATACATAACGGTAGTTATTTGTACAACAAGGAAATTCAAATAAAAAAGAAAACAAAACAAAAATCAACAATAATATTACTGTCTATCACTCTCATCATCGGATTCACATTGTGTAGCGACTTCAGAATAAGTTTTTCCTGAACAAAGCCAACATCCCGTTGGTGCTGCTGTTGCTTGATTGAATAATCTTAAAAGTAAATCGTGATTTTGATGAGAATTCATTCGTTTCGAATTCGATAATTGTGGCCGATCTTGTTCGTCTAACATTGACATAACATATTGCCTTAGTTTTCTCAATTCATCTTGTTGTTTTTTGATTTTCGTAAGAATTAAATTGACTTTTTCAGTTTTATCTTCATTTGTCATGGTGACTGATGTTCGTCGAATTTCATCGGTTAATTTCGACACTTGATTGATATCATAGTCGATAATCCAATCCGATGAAGATTCGTCCGATTGTTGTTGATTTTCTGCTGTTGTTGTTGTTGTTGTTGTTGCTGCTGCTGGTAGTTCTGGTTTATTCTTTTTTAGTTTTTTGTGCAAACGTTTTTGTCGTTTTAATTCTTGTTTTCGTTCGGCATCAGCTGCATTCAATTCGCTGACTAACATTACGCGTTCTTCGTTGACGTTTTCTTCGTGTGATTTAATGACATCTTCGGATAGTGGCGGAAGAAATGGTCGAGGTGGAGATGAATCAAGAGGAATGTCTTCTTCATCATCACAATTATCAATTAAAAAGCCCGAGCTGATTTGAGGAACAACAACGGACTCGGATTCATTCGTCTAAGAAGAGTAGAAAAAGAAATTTTTGTGTTTAGAAAAAAAAAACAAAAGAAAAGTGAAATTTACAGATTGATACTGTTGTTGAATATCGTTATCAAATAAAATCTTTTCTAATGTTCGAATATCTTGATTCGAATGAACATCATCAATTAATTGAAATGTACTTTCATGAAGATGTTCATTCGACAGATTATTAGTTGTTGATGTTGCCGATAGATGACTATCAGAAAAACGCATTCGATCAAATTTCGATGCATTTAACGAAGCTTTCTGTTGCGGCATGCGAAGCATAGTTTCTAGATATTGAGTTTTTTGTTCGTCACTTTCATTGACTTTAGTTCGTTTCACTGAACGAATCCATGATTGACGTTCGTGTGGAACGATAGTTACTGATGGTGCCGGAGGAGGCGGAGGCGGATGAGGGGGAGGAAGAAGAGGTGGTACGATTGGAGTTGACATGAGGGGTGGTGGAGGAGAAGAAAAATAAGAATAAGGTTTCGATTTGGTTGATTGATAATGATAATCATGTTTGTATGAACGTCGATATGATGAATCGTGATAGTTTCTTGGCTCTCGACGCGCTGATGTTGGATATTGATAATATTGTCTGTTTGGTTTTTTATATTGTTGTTTATAATCATCATCGTATCGTCTATTATGTCGATAATACGGACGATATCGATGATTGTCGTCCGTCTGATTCATATCTAGTATTCAAAACAGAAAAAAAAGAAAAGAATTATAATCGGAAGGTTCTTCTTCATGAGATCAATTCTATAAATATATGATAAAAATTCGATATTTATTTCTCTATTATAGAGAGTATATGGGTCTAAAAAGAAGAAGAAGAAGAAAAAAAAGAAAAGAATTATAATCGAAAGGTTCTTCTTCATGAGATCAATTCTATAAATATATGATAAAAATTCGATATTTATTTCTCTATTATAGAGAGTATATGGGTCTAAAAAGAAGAAGAAGAAGAAAAAAACGGCATAGATACACGTATACAAATAAAGCACGAGAAAAAGAGAAGAAGAAAAAAATAGAACATTATACAACTGTCAGAAAAACGAAATTCATTCAGAAAAAGAAGCCAAAACGAAAGAGATTCGAATTGAAAAAGAACGAACAACAAATAATGCACAAAGAAATGAATACGAATATTAAATTACAAATCATTAATCGAAACGTATCGTAATTGTTTATTTACTGTTGATGAATAATCATCAATAATAAACGAGAATTGAAATGAATTTGCTGTTGTGGATGTTGACGATGATGCTGACGGAGATTGACGTTCGTACCGAAGATACAAACAATCGTCAGATGAGTTTGTTGGTAAACGAATAGTTGATTGTTGACTAGATAGAAGATCTATTAATGATGTTGATCGATCTGTCGGATTGAGAAGAATAATTTGAGAATTAGCTAGAGTTTGTTGAGGTTCAATCGGATTCGGCTCGGGCAAATGATGAATCGTATGAGATTTGTTCGAAAGTTTGCTGATATTATTCGCTTTTGTTGTTGTATTTGATTCATTGCTGGTTAAATTCGAATTTATCGATTCGATTTTCGTCATAGTTTCCGTTTGTTGATTGCCAAGAATCGACACAATCTGTGTTGACAATGATTTCGATGTCAATTGTGCCGATGGAATTTTATCTCCGAATGTTTTCAATGTTTCCGGTGAAAGTTCCGAGAACGGTTTGTTACTAATTCGAATGATTGTTTTCTGTAGAACATCATCGGTGTCCTTGATTTTAATATCAGGAAACGTGATTTCAGCTTCATTGAGTGTGTAGATTTTGCCATTGACGAAATCACGAAGTTTTTTCAAGCCGATGTAGAATGGAAGTTTGTCTTCGGCTCGAGGCAGCTGAGAACAACGGGCACTTGATGATGGCATAACGAAAACATGCTGAAGAAGACAAAAAAAACATTCGATGACAAATGAAAAATAATGATGATAATTTGTTTGAATTTACACTTTCAGTTTCAGGAAATAGATCTGGTTGTTTGCCGTAATGGAAATGTTTATTTCCGGCATAAACTTCGTAGATACCTCGACCGTTAAAAGCCACGATCTTCGGTCGATATTGTTTTATTTTCTGTGCTAAAACTTCGGCACCAGCCGCTATCTCATCTCTAGAACGGCATCAATCGTAAAATTTCGGCTTATTTATTCGATTAATAATCTACTTGGTTATATCTGATCCGGCTCGGGATGGTCGTTGAACAATGTTCGTGAAACCAATTCCAAAATCTGGCATTCGATGGTCATCTTCCGGTGTCAATGGCGTCGATATCAAATCGGACATATGAAGTAGTTTCCAAAAATGATTGCCCGGTCCACCGTAGTGATGACCTTTATGTACAGCATACAAACTCGGATTAATTCCAACCTAAATGTTCGGAATTAAGAAGAAGAAAAAAGGCAGACAATGATGAGTTATTTACGAAGACAATATCGAGATTCGGCCGAAGAATGTCCGTGAGAGATTGTTTAGCTAATTCTTCTTCTGAAGCTCCATCGAGTCGATTGACATTTGTAGCTGCTGAAGTCGCAGCTTTTCGTTTGCTCGTACTGGTGACTTGCACAGGCAGAGGTTTGTTGATAATTGTCGAAAACGAAGGAAGAGGCGAGATGCTTGGCGAGACGACGTTCATTATCGGCGAGATGATTTTCTTTGCATTGATTTGTTCATTCTCATTCGTCGTCGTTGAAATCGTCTCGCGTTTGAGTGATTCACGTAGTTTCGAAAGGAATACTTCAGCAACTTCATCTGAGCCTAATGTCGTTTTCAATGCACTAAATTTATTCAATTCAATTTAAACAAACAAAATCCAATCAATGATTTACTCGAGATCACCGCCGGATTCTAAATTTTTCTTAAATCTCTGCATTAATACACTTTTTACACTATCCAATGCTTCATCCAGCAATTCTTTCGTATGCCTAGATCAATCAAATTTCAATAGATTCTATTTTCAATTTTCTCGATACGTACGTTTCAGATGCTGACGATAAACCATGACTAAACAAATAAACAAACAGATTTTCATTTCTATCTCTCAATCGATCTGTACCTGGTGGCCGCTGTTGTTGTTGTTGGTTGATCATTCCATTGATTATCATCGTTTAAATTCGACAGCATATTTGTTACATGCGGTTGATTGTCATCGAGATTATTATTCGATGAATTTTCATTAGCCATTGCACTACTGGTCAATTCACCATGTTCGTTTTTCTTTAATTTTAATAATAATTGACGATTGGGATCCAAGTCGATTGTTGTTGGACTAAAACAAACGAGATTGAACACGGACAAACAGAAAATGTTTGTTTTTTTTACCTCAAATTCGACGATAAACTATCGCGACGAATTTTAACAACTAACGATGGACTTGGAAATTGTTCGGGTTTTAGTCTGTTTTTTTTGTTTTGGAAAGAAACAAAATGATAGTCGAATGAAATTTTCCGTTTGAAAATAATTTACTCATTCAATTCGATTTGACTAGAATTTTGTTCATCATCAACATCATCATCATTCGACGAAGATATTTTACTTCGTTTAGCCGGCCGAGATGCGCTTTCGGAAAGATTCGAACTATGAAAACAAAAAGGATCTTTCAATTCATTCATTCGATTGATTATTATTTCTCTACTTGGAATAATCATCGTCATCTCCATTGAGTAACGATTTCTTCAATTTCACTCGTAATGTTGTTGACGAAACAGTTGTGATGAGAGGAGATTCGAATACTGTTGAACAATTATCGTTTAATGTGTCTGTTGATAAACGACTGAAATCAAACAAAACGTCTGTAAGAAGAAGAAAAATGAATTCATTTTCATACGATGTATGCGGTAGAATGATATCATCGTATTTTTTTAATTTCAAAACAATCGGAGCTGGCGATGTTTGAGTTCTACGCGAAAGGCAATGTTTGTTTTTTCAAAGAAAAAAGTTTGTGTTTATCCTACGTTATCTCATCATTCATGTTCACAATCTTGTATTCAATGTCGATTAAAAAGGACTGAAATCTGTCGTCGTTTTTGTATTTGACATTATCATTATTTTACATAAATAAACAACTAAAACGATGACTCTCGAGAGTCAATGATTGGTTAATCTTAAATGCAAAATCAAATAATTAATTATTCATTTCATTCATTTAATTTCTTTCGAAAAACAAGCAAAAAATGAAAATCATCTGATACCTTTTTTTCGGTTTGTTCGCTTCCAGATTTTATTTTCTGTCATAACAGCAACCATAAGCATAATTAACGAACTCTAGCAAAAGACAAATACATGTGCTTCAATGATAGATGGAGCTGGAAAATCGAAAATGTGATATGAGATCGTATTTATTTCGAAATGTATGTTGTATTTTTCTTCTTCAGCTGATAATGAATCATTCAGTTTTTTGTTGAGTCGATGAAAAGAAAAAGAAATTGAAATACATGCCCGTAGCGATAGTCGCGTCCTCTAGTAAAAAACGTACCATTAGTATGGTAGGAAGCACATGCTTATTTTTTATTTTGTTTTCCTTTCATCCCGAGCAACAATCGAACGAATGTCTGTCTTATCATCGAGTTTATATGACTTTTTTTATTGATATTGTCTTTTCTGGTTTCTTTAGCAAATAAAAAAAGAAATTTCCTTCAATTCGTGTTTATTTTTGTCTTTCTACAGATAAATCTGTTGACGTCTAAATTGATAATCGGAAACAAATGGCTTCACGAAAGAAAGTTCTACTCAAGGTTATTATTTTGGGTGATTCAGGCGTTGGTAAAACCTCGTTAATGAATCAATTTGTCAATCGAAAAGTAAATCGACATATCTTCGAAAAAAAAACTCAATTGACTTGTTTTCTCTTTCGTAATATCAAGTTTTCGAATCAATACAAAGCAACGATCGGTGCAGATTTTTTAACCAAGGAATTGCAAATCGACGATCGACTTGTCACCATGCAGGTTCGAATTTCTATTCGATTTCATTTCGAAATAATCGATTTGGTTTTTGTCTGCAGATTTGGGACACAGCAGGTCAAGAACGTTTTCAAAGTTTAGGCGTTGCATTTTACCGTGGTGCTGATTGTTGTGTGCTTGTTATGGATGTCACATCACCGACATCATTCAAAGCATTAGACCCTGAGAATTTTCCATTTGTGGTCTGTTGACACATTCATCTTTTTTTAAAAATCTATTTTCTTGTTCATTCAAAGGTCATTGGTAATAAAATCGATTTAGAAAATCGAATGGTAAGATTTCATTGTTCGGCTAACTGTTTTCTTATTTATTTGTTATGTTTTAGATCCAGACTCGTAAAGCACAGAGCTGGTGTCAAGGTAAATTAAATTCTATCAAAAACAGTTTTTCCTCATTGAAGATTTATTTTTAGAAAAAAATAATATTCCTTATTTCGAAACATCAGCTAAAGAAGGTATTAATGTTGAAAAAGCTTTCGAAACTGTTGCACGTAATGCATTAGCACGTGAGAAAGAAATCGATCAACAGCCTGATTTCCCAACGCCAATTCGTATTCCACAACAAGAAGAACAACAACCAACGAGAGAATCTTGTTCGTGTTAATACACGATTTCTATTTAGTTCAGAGAAAGAAAAACAACAGCAACAACAAAATCTCTCATTTCTCCTTTGCTGTAAATAAACCAACACAGAAGAATGCTGTCATCTCTCTTAACCTATCTCATTATTAGAAAAAATAAAAACTCAAAAAAAAAAACGTGTCTCGTCTATTCTCTTTCAATTTACGTTGATTCCTTTTTTCTTCTTCCTCATTTTATTCCTTTTTTTGTACGTTGGTTTTTCTTGTTTTCTTGTTCGGACTGCTTCTCATATTTTTCTCGATGTGCTTGTACAAAAAGAAACCAAATTGAAGATCTTTTGCAATATACATACATTACATATATATATATATATATATATATATACATATATAAGATTGAAATAAACCTCGTAATAACCAGCATAAATTAATCGGTTTTTTTTGTCTTCATTTATTGAAATTTATGTACAAAATAGAAGATACGTAGATGAGTTCGTTGATTTAGAGAATGGAATTGAAATTGATTGATGATGATGATGTTGAGAGAATCGATTCGTCTAGATGAGTTTTTGTATGTAATTTCAAATGAACAAGTTGAGTAAAACGAGCTGAACAAGAAGTCTTCGGACAGAGATACGGCTTATCGCCTGTATGCAATCGAAGATGAGTTTTGAGATTTGATGTTGAAGAAAATCGTTTTGTACAATATAAACATGCGTAAGGACGTTCGCCTAATTTAAAACAGTTCTCGATCAAAAATAGAAACAAATGACAATCTACCTGAATGAACAAGTGTATGTTTTTGTAGATGAGCAAATTGCGTAAATGATTTGGGACATTGTGTACAAGTAAATGGCCGTTCATTGGTATGAGTTCGTAGGTGAACTTTAAGATTCGATAGTTGACTGAATGTTTTTCGACATTGAACACATTCGTAGATGATTTTGCCGTTTTCTTTTCGTAATGGATAGGGTAGAGATTTATGACCACGAGTTGGATTGTGATTTGATGATGATGATGGAATGAATGGTTCACTTAGGATTCTATCGATTGAGAAATTCAATGATGAGGAAGATGTTTTGGTTGTTTGTTGTTGAGAAACTATTGAAAATAAAATACGAATTGAAAAGAGATTATATTGAAAAGAAAAAAGATTCTACGCGATTGAAAAGGTTTTCGCGAATTGATTTGTCCGTCAATTGGTTTGATTAATGATGTTGCTGGAAAATTATACGGAAACAGAAATGGAAATTGCAGCGATGGATTGAATAGTTTTCGTTCGTAAATCCAATCGGACATTGATGATGTCATTGAAGAGTTCGAAGATTCATCCGAATATCGATTCATAGCTGCCAAGAACATTAATAAATGGTTCTATTCGCATATCTTAGTACCATTGCTGATTATTAACTTGTTAGAGAGAGCAGAGAGAGAGAGAGAGAAGTTGATCATTTTTTTCTCTCTCTCGCTCTCTCATGTACAGAGATAATTAAAGAGAGTGACCAATCATTTTTCACTCCGTCGATTTCTGATTTTCGAATTGAACCAATAAGACGAATATTTATCAATTACTTTTGATGACAGAACAGTGTTTAAAAAAAACACAACTAAGTAATGATATGAACCTCACACGTTTCCTCAAGATGATTCATGTCTATCTTTTGATGATGACGATGATTTGCAAGTAGCAAATACACTTCGAGATGTCTTAAGTGATTGATCAGACATATGAGTACTGATTTGAAAGTATCTTTATCGCAAAACGATGTCTCAACGAAGATCAAATAAATAAATAATAGACAGTGTCGTTTTTCGATATTTTTCCGACGTATGAACATGTTTTTATTTGTATTCGTCGTTGACATCATTGCTTAATCAGGCAGTCAGCGACTTTCGTTTCTCTGTAATTTGAGATTGATGACAGAATTCAATTTCTTAAAGAAAAGCAAATCGTTTGAACATAAGATAGGAGGAGTGTTGAGTTCGGCGTCTTTTTTTAAATAGAAAAAATCGATAAGAAAGAAAAACGTCGCGTCTGTGTGCGATGTGCTGTCAACTGCCATTTGACTTTTACAATAGAATTAAACATTACTTTGATAAGAAACACAATGTATGTGTGTCTTTGTCTTCGGAATATAATCATCATGATAATTAAACAGAGTCAAAAGATTAGTATAGTCACTTTAAATGGTGAGAAATAAAGTAGGTGTAGAGATAATCAAACCGAGCAGAAAATTCATTTTGACATGCTGTATATCAGCAATTTATTTGTTTAAAGAAACTGATAGACAAAATTCACGTGTTGAGAAAACAAATATTGTTTTTGATGAATTCGATGTCGCACTTGTATATCGAGTAGAGATGTCGCAGATTATTTTATTGAATTTATATTCGATAGAATACGAAGAAAGAAAAGAATACGTCTTTGTTTTTCTGAACTATGATGATTTCATATCATAGTCGTCGTCGTCCATCGTTCGTTTTCTTTCATTCAGATAACAAAAAACCAACTACAATAAGAACATGCAAAATACAACCGTTCGGGATTATCAAGCCGATAAAAGTAAAATCATTTCGATTGAATTTTATTCGAGAATGAAAGTCTAAAAATGAATTTTTAAAGATAAAATCAAAGATTTTCTCAATGAATTCGAAGTCGATACAGAAGATGGTTATAAAGCATCGAAATATGCTAAACAATTGGTATTGTTTCTATTTGATTTACGCAAGATGATTATTTATTGTGATTGTTGTAGAGAAATATTGCTAATCGAGAACAAGTCTCGTTAGTTATCGAATTGGATGATATAGCTACCATTGATCCTGATCTAGCCGAAGCTATATCAGACAATACACGTCGTTATTCGCAATTATTTTCTCAAGTTGTTCAAGAAATGTTGCCCGAACTCAAAGATAAAGAAGTAGAATTGTGTTGTTTTGTTTGTCGATTTGAATAACAAATCAATGATTGTCAAATCTAGATTCAAAATAAAGATGTACTCGATGTTTATATCGAACATCGTACTCTTATGGAACAACGTATGCATCATAATACTGATGAAACACGTGATCCAATGAATCGTTACCCGGACGAATTAATGCGGCGATTGTAATGCGAATTTCAACAAAATCAAAATCTTTTTTGTTTTTGTTTCTAGTGAATTGTATTTCAAACCAGCAAATACACAAAAATCTTTATCAGTTCGTCAGGTCAAAGCAAATCATATTGGAAAACTAATATCGGTTAAAGGCGTTGTTACACGTACGACAGAAGTCAAACCCATGATCAGTGTCGCGACGTATACGTGTGATATATGCGGCTCGGAAACTTATCAACCTGTAGGAATTTTGTTTTGCTTTGTAACTGGTGAGAGAATTTGATTTGAATTAGATTACGGCTCCGACATTCATGCCACTTGTCATGTGTCCAAGTCAGGATTGTGTGACGAATAAATCAGGCGGCCGTTTGTCATTACAAACACGTGGATCGAAATTTATTAAATTTCAAGAGATTAAAATTCAAGAACAGGTAACTATTCGTTTTGAATACGAAGAACTAGACAATGATCGACGATTTGTTGTAGACTGATCAAGTGCCTGTTGGTAATATTCCACGTTCAATGACAATCTGGTGTCGAGGTTCGAACACTCGTCTATGTCAGCCGGGTGATCATGTTGCGGTCAGTGGAATATTTTTACCTTTACTTCGAACTGGTTTTCGACAAATGGCTCAAGGTCTTCTATCGGATACGTTTCTCGAAGCACAAGTAAGTGAAAAATGAAAAAATACGGATAAGAATTGAACTGAGATGCTTGTTGTTTTTGTTTGTTTTCAAGAGAGTTGTCTTGTTGAATAAAAGTGAAGATGAAGAAATCGAAGATAAAGAAATGAACGATGCTGAATTAGCTGATCTTTTTGCTGGTTTGTGCTTTTTTGTGAAAAAATCAAAGATCGAATTAAATCATTTTCTTTTAGAAAAAGATTTGTACGATCGATTGGCATTGAGTATTGCACCGGAAATTTACGGACATGAAGATATTAAAAAAGCTTTGCTACTTTTACTTGTCGGCGGTGTCGATAAATCTCCACAAGGCATGAAAATTCGAGGTAAACAATAAATGAATGAAGACGAACAAGATTTCTATCGAAAATCTTCTCTAGGCAATATCAATGTTTGTCTTATGGGTGATCCTGGTGTTGCTAAATCTCAATTATTGGGCTATGTCAATCGTTTAGCACAACGTAGTCAATATACAACTGGTCGTGGTTCATCCGGTGTCGGTCTAACATCAGCTTTGATCAAAGATCCAATCACAAGTAGATCAACTTGAAATTCATCTCGATAAATTCATCTCGTTTGTTCTATCGTTTAGATGAACTTGTACTCGAAGGTGGTGCATTAGTCTTAGCCGATCAAGGAATTTGCTGTATCGATGAATTCGATAAAATGACGGATCATGATCGAACAGCAATCTATGAAGTTATGGAACAACAAACAATTTCAATTGCTAAAGCTGGTATTTTAACATCATTGAATGCTCGTACATCGATCTTAGCTGCTGCCAATCCTGCCTACGGTCGATACAATCCGAAACGTTCGATCGAAGCTAATATTCAACTACCAGCTGCACTTCTCTCGCGTTTCGATTTACTTTGGATTATTCAGGATAAAAACGATCGAGAAATCGACTTGAGATTGGCTCGACATATTGCATCAGTTCATCAAACAGGTTGTCAGCCCGAACTCGAAAACAATCATCAATTTGTTGACATGAAAACTCTTCGACGATATATCGCAACTTGCAAAAAGAAACAACCTTTAGTACCCGAAGCATTGCTCGACTATGTCGTCACAGCTTATGTTGAATTGAGAAAACAAGCTCGTGTTAGTAAAGATATGACTTATACGTCAGCTCGTATGCTTTTGTCGATTTTACGTTTATCGACGGCACTTGCACGATTACGATGTGGAGATTTAGTTTCGAAAGATGATATCGATGAAGCACTTCGATTAATGGAATCATCGAGATTATTATTGAAAGATAATGAAAATGTGCCGATCAGGTAGAAAGAGAAAAATTTTCTTTTGCAAACTTAAAAAACGTTTGTTTTTTGTAGACAAATGAATCCAATCGATCAAGTCTTTGCTATTGTTCGTGATATGGTTCCATCAGCAGGCTCGAAAGTCGTTAAATATGCTGAAGCACGAGAACGTTGCGTTGCCAAAGGTCTTAAACCCGATACATTCGATGCAGCACTCGAACGTTACGAAGAAATGGGCTTATGGCAAGTCAATCAACAACGTACAACAATTTCAATTGTTTAATCAAACAAATTTTGCGTGTGTGTGTGTATATAGAATAATACCTTTATTTTCTCGTCAGATATATGTAGAAAGAAACAAACATAGTTCAATGCAGAAATATTTTTTTTATAATGTACGTGTGTTAGATCATATAAAAAGTATAGATGTTTGTAGAAAGGGAAAAACATTAGATTTATATTTCAATAATAAAATTCAATAAAGAAAAAAAATTAAGATTTCATGGAAATACTGTCTTTTATATAACTACGTATCTAGGACATTACATAATGGTGCATGATTTTGATGTCACTGCATGATTGTTAACGATTTTTATGTTGTTTGAGCCGGCATTTGCGAATTGAACTCCTTTGATTTGTTGACGATCGAATTCGTCGACTTTTTGACGAATTTCATCGAAATTATATTCTTGTTTCTGTTTGTTTGAAAGAACTTCCACGGGTAAATTGTTGATAACTACATCGTCATTATCATCGATATCGGAATCATCGATGGGAGTTTCAGAGATTTCCGGAGTTTCTGCTGCAATAACATATTTTCTCATGAAATGTGTTCGATAAGATTCGTCTGATTTCATTTTATTCGGTGAAAATTTGCCATTAAGACGATGAACAAAACGATAAGAAGTTTTCGGTTGTGCCACTTTCACAACTTTGTTTGCATTAAATTCTTCATCAGTGGTTTCCGTTTCACTAAAGTCATCTGAATCACTATCCGAGCTCATCTCAGCAAATGTTTCGATTTGCTCAACAACACGTTTAGCTGCTGAATGCGCCACTCGTTGACTTTGTCTGCGAAAAAACAATTCAGTATTTTCTTTTTCTCTTCATTATTTTACCTGCTCGGTAACGCTTTTATCTTCGATTTCAAATCTGGATCTTCAGGATCAGCAATCATCAATGTTAACAGACGACGATCATTCATTCCCAAGACAATAAAATCATTGTCAGCAATCATTGTGGTGACATAATCGTAGACAAACAACTTGCCAATTTGTTTGCCATCTTTTACTCGATGCATATAAAGCGAATGAGGTTTTACTAAGGTAAACACATATGCTCCTGACTCATTTAAGCATAATAATTCACAATCGTTTGGTAACTCGATTGGGTCGTTAGTATGCATGCTCTTAATATTTTGTAGAATTAATTTTCTATGATCATTAGTAATCATTGCTAAGACATTCTTTTTCAATGAATATAGATTAACTTGATCATATGAAGTTTGTGATGAGCTTGCCGATTTATAAAGAGTAAGAGATTGATTTTCGAAATAGAATAGAATATTATCTGTAAATGGATCACTTGTCATTTGAAGTAAACGAACTGTTGATGATG
>Ga0209922_101802_pt1 | contig 19761 bp, 11 predicted proteins | sample ThiBiot_500_biof_FD_183946 | JGI IMG/M metagenome (GOLD analysis project Ga0209922, IMG submission 183946) | Wastewater bioreactor microbial communities from Cape Town, South Africa - Thiocy_expt_500_biof (SPAdes) | ecosystem: Engineered > Bioreactor > Thiocyanate-remediating > Anaerobic-Aerobic ...
GCCGGCCGTGTACGTCGGGGCGGGCGGCGGTGCGAGGACGATGGATGCCGCGATGAGCCCGACGACGGTGAGGGCCGCGACACCGCCGACGGCCCACCAGACGATCTTGCCGCGGCGGCGCTTGGCGAGCTGCCGCTGGTATTCGGCGAGCTTCTCCTGCTTCTGCTGCTCGCGCTGCTGTTTGACGGTGAGGTCCAGGCGTGCCTGTGTGGCGGGGTTTCCGCTCGTGCGCTTGCCGGGTGTGGGGGAGGAAGAGGAAGTCGGGGTCATGTGCGTGATCTCGGCTGAGGGACGCCGTGCTGCTGTCACGGCCCTTTCGATCCTATGCACGCGGATGGGTCCGGAGGCTGGGAAGACGATAAGATCATCCGTACGCCGAATCGTTTCGAGCACGTCGGCGTCGTTCTTCGGCCCGACCTCCGGGCACCCTCCTTTTCCTGCCCTCGATCGACGGGATCCCGTGCGCGACAGCGACTCTCAGCCCCAGGCGTCACCGAATCATCCCTCGAGCGGGGCGATCCGCACGCTCGGGGCGAACCCCGCGACGGCGCCGATCGTGCTCCACCCGGGCGATGCGATCAGCGCGTCGCGACGCGTCGTCTACATCATCCTGCTGGGCGCGCTCACGGCGCTCGGGCCGTTCACGATCGATCTCTACCTGCCCGCCTTCCCGCTGCTGCGCGAGGACTTCCACACGACGGATGCGGCGATCCAGTTGACGCTCACGGGCACGATGATCGGGTTCGCGCTCGGCCAACTCGTGATCGGCCCGCTCAGTGACAAGGTCGGCCGCCGCGTCCCGCTGCTCGCGGTGACGGCGCTGCATGTCCTCGCGAGCGTGGCCGCGGCGTTCGCGCCGACGCTCGAGCTTCTCGCCGTCGCGCGCGTGCTGATGGGCGTCGGTGCCGCCGCCGGCGGTGTCGTCGCGATGGCGATCGTGCGCGACCTCTTCGGCGGACGTCGCCTCGTCGTGATGCTGAGTCGGCTCTCCCTCGTCTCGGGTGTCGCGCCGGTGGTGGCGCCGCTCATCGGCTCGGCGCTTCTCGCGGTCATGCCGTGGCGTGGCATCTTCGTCGTCCTCGCCGTGTACGGACTCGTCATGCTGGTCTCGGCGATCGCGCTCGTCCCCGAGACGCTCCCGCCCGCGCGCCGGTCCGAGCGCGGTACCACGACGGTCTGGCAGCGCTACCGCAGCGTCTTCAGCGACCGGGTGTTCATCGGCGTCCTCATCATCGGCACCATGACGTTCAGCGGTGTCTTCTCGTACCTGTCCTCGTCGTCGTTCCTGTTCCAGGAGAGCTACGGATTCGATGCGCAGCAGTACGGATTGCTGTTCGCCGCGAATTCGCTCGGCCTCGTCGTGGGCGTGCAGACGGCGGCTCGGCTCGCCGCCCGCTACGGCCCGCAGTGGGTGCTCGCGTTCTCGACCGCCGTGCTCGTCGCCGCGGCGATCGCGATCATCGCCGCCGATCAGGCCGGTCTCGGGCTCTGGGGCACGGTCGTGCCGCTGTTCGTCTTCATGACCGCGTGCGGGTTCACCTTCCCCTGCGTGCAGGTGCTCGCCCTCGACCGGCACGGCAAGGCCGCCGGCACCGCGGCATCCATCCTCGGCGCCGCGAACTTCGGCATCGCGGGGCTCATCTCCCCGGCCGTGGGCCTCATCTCCCGCGGCACGGGCATCACGGCGACGACGATGGCGATCGTCATGGTCGCGTGCGCGGTGATCGGATGCCTGTCTCTGTGGCTCATCGTGCGTCCGCGCACGGTCGAGCGTCTCGCGCCCTAGCCCGCCGGCGCTCGGGCAGGCACCCCCGGCGCGCGCCATACCTCCGTCGGGCACAATGGGGCGATGCGAGCCGATCCCGAATCACCCCGCGCGGTGGACGACGCCGTCATCACGACAGCGCTGCAGCGCCTCATCGTCGGCGTCCTGCTCGTCGCAGCGGCGATCGCCGTCGGCATCCTGGTGGTCGTCGAAGCCGACGTCGACCTGGATGAATGGTGGAACGGCTTCGTGTCGACGTTCGCGTTCCTCCGGCCGCTCGCGCTGGGGATGGACTTCCTCGGGGGCGGCTGGTTCGCGACCTTCGTCGTTCCCCTCTTCGGTGTCGCACTCATGCTCTCGTTGCGACGCCCGTGGGGAGCCGTGTTCGTCGTCATCGCCTCCGCCGCCAGCGCGGGCGGCGTGCAGCTGCTGAAGGCGATGTTCGGTCGAGCACGTCCGGAAGACATGATCGTGGTCTCCGACCACGGCTCCTTCCCGTCCGGCCACACGGCGAACGCGGCGACCCTCGCGGTCATCGCGACCGTCCTGGTGCCGCGCGTGTGGGTCGCGCTCGTCGGCACGGCGTGGGTGTTCGCCATGGCGTTCAGCCGCACGGAGGTGCACGCGCACTGGCTGAGCGACACCGTCGGGGGCGCCCTCGTCGGGGCAGGGTTCGCGCTCATCGTCGCTGCGGCGCTCACGCCGCGACTCGCGGCGGAGGGCGATCAGGCGTCTGCAGTCGGCAGGCGGCCCTACCGGTCTGTGCGGACGGGCGCAAGCGCCTGACATCTCCGCGTGGGGTGGGTACCGTTGCCGGCATGAGCGAAGCCCCCGAACTGTCTGCGCCTACGGGGCGCGAACCGGCCCTGCGCGCGGCGCCGCGCCCGGACGGCACCGCGCCGCGCGCGCTCGTGCTGGGGGCGACCGGCTACATCGGCGGACGCCTCGTGCCGAGGCTCATCGCCGCGGGCTACCGCGTGCGGGTGCTCGTGCGGGACCCGGCGCGTCTCGGCGCCTTCGACTGGGGCGGCGACGTCGAGGCGATCGAGGGGTCGGCGACTGACGACGCGGCCGTGGCGCGCGCCTGCGCCGAGGTCGATGTGCTCTACTACCTCATCCATTCCATGGGTCAGGGGAAGGGCTTCGAGGCGGCCGATCTCGCGGCCGCGCGCACCGTGGCGGATGCCGCGGCGCGGGCATCCGTCGGCCGCATCGTCTACCTCGGCGGCTTGCATCCGGACGGGGTCGAACTCAGCCCGCACCTGCGCTCGCGTGTCGCGGTGGGCGAGGTGTTCCTGCACAGCGGCGTGCCGACGATCGACCTGCAGGCGGGCGTCGTGATCGGATCGGGGTCGGCGTCGTTCGAGATGATCCGCCATCTCACCGAGGTGCTGCCGTACATGCCGGCGCCGCGCTGGGTGCGAAACCACATCCAGCCGATCGCCGTCCGCGACGTGCTGCACTACCTGCTGGGAGCGGCGCGCATCGATCCGCAGGTCAGCCGGGCGCTCGACATCGGCGGCCCCGACGTGCTGCGCTACGGGCAGATGATGAACGGGTACGCCGTCGAAGCAGGGCTCCGGCAGCGACCGATCGCCGCGCTGCCCGTATTCACGCCGGGGCTCGCATCGCACTGGGTGAACGTCGTGACGCCCGTGCCGCGTTCCATCGCGCGTCCGCTCATCGCGTCGCTCATGCACGACTGCGTCATGGACGATCACGACGTCGACGCCTTCATCCCGCGCCCCGACGGCGGGCTCACCCCCTACCGCGCCGCCGTGGCCCTCGCGCTCGGCCGGGTCGAGGCCGACACGGTGGAGACGAGCTGGCAGGATGCCGAGGTCACGGGCGTTCCGTCCGACCCGCTCCCGTCCGACCCGGAGTGGGCGGGACGCACCGTCTACACCGATGTGCGGAGCCTCGCCACCGACGCGCCGGTGGAGGATCTGTGGTCCGTCATCGCGGGGATCGGCGGCGCGAACGGGTGGTATTCCGCGCCGTTGCTGTGGGCGCTGCGCGGCTGGATGGACCGTCTCGTCGGCGGCGTCGGGCTCTCGCGCGGGCGCCGCAGTCGCACACGCGTCGCGGTCGGCGACGTGGTCGACTTCTGGCGTGTGGAGAAAGTCGAGCCCGAGCGGCTGCTGCGCCTGCGCGCCGAGATGAAGGTGCCCGGCCTCGCGTGGCTCGATCTGGCCTGCGAGCCGTCCGCGGACGCGCGCGGCGGCTCGGTGTACCGCCAGCGGGCCGTGTTCTTCCCGTCCGGGCTCCCGGGGCGGCTTTACTGGCTCGCCGTCCTGCCGTTCCACGGCTTCATCTTCCGCGGGATGGCGGAGCGGATCACGCAGGCGGCCGAGGCGGAGGCGGAGATCCGGTCGGCGGAGGGCGTCTCGTAGACTCGCCGGATGCCACACCTCCGTTCTTTCCGGCCCGGTGACGAGCCCGCGCTCGAGGCGATCTGCCTCGCGACCGCGGATGCCGGCGGGGATGCGGCGGGGATGCTCACCGACGACGATCTGTGGGCGCAGCTGTTCGTGTCGCCGTACCTCGCGCGGCATCCGGACCTCGCCCTCGTCGTCGAGACCGACGACGGCCGCCTCGCGGGTTACCTCGTGGGCACGGACGACTCCGACTCGTTCGAAGACTGGTTCGCCCGCGAGTGGTGGCCGTCGCAGCGCGCTCGGTGGCCGCGCCCCGCGGGCGAGTCGACGTCGCGTCAGGACGAGCTCCTCCGCGACGCCGACGCGCGGGGCGCCGAGGCGTCGCCGCATGCGCAGGCGTATCCGGCGCACCTGCACATCGACCTGCTGCCGGAGCTGCAGGGGCAGGGCTGGGGTCGTCGGCTGATCGAGACGTATCTCGGCCTGCTGCGCGCGAGGGGCGTCGCAGGAGTGCACCTCGCGGCCGACCCCTCCAACACGGGAGCCCTGGCCTTCTACCCGCGCGTCGGGTTCACGAGGCTCCCGACGGACGAGGACAGTGCCGTCTTCGGTCGATTCAGCTGATCTCGGTCGACAGCGTCTTGGCGCGGCGGCGTTCGTGCAACGCGTGCGCGGGGGAGTGCGGCAGCATCCGGTCATCGACCAGCGTCGCGCCGTCCTCGTGCCAGCCGTGGCGCTCATAAAACTCCGCAGCACGCTCGTTGCCGTCGAGGACCCACAGCAGCGCCTGCCGGTAGCCGCTCCGCTGAAGGTGGGTCTCCGAAGCGGAGATCAGGGCGTGACCGACGCCCGAGCCCCAGGCATCCGGCAGTGCGTAGATCGCGAACAGCTGACCGTGATGGGGCAGCTCCGCCGTCTCCGACGGGCCGAGTGCGGCCCAGCCCACCACCTCGCCGGCCCGCTCCGCCACGAGGTCCGCGGTGCGCGGGTCGGCGTGCCGCCGCTCCCATCCGGCGACGCGCCGGGAGGTCTCGACATCGGCATCCAGCCGGTCGAGGATCTCGGGTGCGATGAGGCCGTCGTAGGCGATGCGCCACGATGCGACGCGCACGTGCGAGATCGCGGCGGCATCCGCGACGGTCGCCCGCCGCACGGTGACGCTCACGCGGCGACCACGCCGTCGACGAGGCGTACGGTGCGATCGACGAGGCCCGCGGGGACTGCCACGTGGGAGATCAGCACGACGGCTCGGTCGTCGCCCACGGCGGCGAGCAGGTCGGTGAGCAGGGCATCGGAGGCGTCCGCGTCGACGCCCGCGGTCGGCTCGTCGAGCACGAGCACGGGGAAGCCGTGGAGGAGCGCTCGCGCGAGCGCGATCCGCTGCGCCTGTCCGCCCGACACCAGCGCCCCGCGCTCGCCGACCCGCGCGTCGAGCCCGCCGCGTTCGCGCAGCCAGTCGCCGAGGCCGACGCGTTCGAGCACGGCCTCGAGTTCGGCATCCGCGGCGCCTTCTCGGGCGAACAGGAGATTCTGCCGGATGTCCTCGTCGAAGAGCATCGGCTGCTGCTCGCACAGGCCGACCGTCTCACGGACGTCGTCGGGGTTGAGCGACGCGACATCGACGCCGCCGATCGTGTAGCGGCCGGCGGAAGGCGAGAGGAAGCGCACCAGGACGTGCGCGAGGGTGGTCTTGCCCGCGCCGCTCGACCCCACGACGAGGACGCGCTCGCCCGGGCGGACAGCGAGGTCGACGCCACGAAGGACCGGTTCGCTCGCCGCGCCGTGCGGGTCGTTCGCGAGAGTCGGCCAGTGCGCGGCGACGCCGCTCAGCACGAGTCCGTCGCCGAGAGCGGGGCCGGCGCCGGTCGCCGCCGGTGCGGACTCGGACGGGATGCCTGCGGGCACAGCGTCGGGGACGGACTCGGCGATGCGGGTCGCTGCGGCGCGGACCTGACGCCATGCGGAGGCCGCCGCCGGCACGGAGGCGAACACCTCGAACACCGCCATCGGCACGAGGACGGCGACGGCGAAGGCGGGCCCCGTGATCTCGCCGTCGCTGAAAGCCGGAGCGCCTACCACGACGGCGAGGAGCGACGCCGCCCCCGCGCACACCGAGACGAGGGCCGTGCTGCCGGCCTGTGCGCCGGCTCGGCGGGTGACGGCCCGCCGCAGGGCGGCGTCGGCGGCGGTGATGCGCTCGGCGCTCTGCGCCGCGGCTCCGTAGGCGACGAGGACATCGAGGCTCCCGAGGTGGTCGAGCACGGCATCGGCGAGCCGGGCGCGCAGCGGGGCGATGGAGCGCTCGGCGCGCGAACCCGACGCCCAACCCCAGGCCAGCGCGACGAGCGCGGCGACGGCGAGGCATCCGAGCAGCGTCAGGGCCGCAGGCCACCAGACGAACGCGACCAGCACGACCGCGCCGAGTGCGACGGCGGCCGACGACACGAGCGGGAGCACGACCCGCAGGGGCAGGTTCTGCAGCTCGTCGACATCGTCGACGAGCGCGCCGAGCACCGAACCGCGCTTGGTGCGGGCGAGGCCGTCGGGCGCGAGCGGGATGACCCGCCGCACGAGATCGGTGCGGGTGACGGCGAGTTGGCGCAGCGCCGCGTCGTGGCTCGCGAGGCGCTCGGTGTAGCGGAAGGCCGCGCGGCTCAGCGCGAACGCGCGGACGCCCACGACCGCGGCCGACAGGTACATGACGGGCGGCTGCTCGCTCGCGCGCACGATGAGCCACGCGCTGCAGGCGAGGAGGGCGACGGCGGATGCCTCGGAGAGGAACCCGGCGGCCGCACCCGGCCAGAACCGGCGCGGCGACGGCATCGCGAGGCGCAGGATGTCGACTGCGGTGGTCATGCGCGCACCCCCGCGCTCTGGGGGAGGGCTCGCGGTGCGAGGGTGACCACGTCGTCGGCGATCGTGCGGGCGGAGTGCCGGTGCGAGACGAGCAGGACCGTGGCGCCCTCGTCCGCGACCGCACGGACCGCCCGCCACAGGGTGGCTTCGGTGTCGGCGTCGAGCGCGGCGCTCGGTTCATCGAGGGCGACGACGGAGGCGCGCCCCCGCAGGCGCCGGTACAGCGCCCGGGCGACGGCGACGCGCTGCGCCTGTCCGCCCGACAGACCGGCACCCTGCACGCCCAGGTCGCGGGCGGGCTCGATCGCGCCCGCACCAGCCAGGTCGAGTGCCCGCATGACGATTGCATTGTCGGGCGCCTCGTCGCCGAGGGCGACGTTGGTGGCGACCGTGCCAGCGATGAGTCCGGGCTGCTGTCCCGCCCAGGCGAGCCATTCCGACGCGTGGAGGTCGGTGACGGGTATCCCGCCGACGCTCGCATCGCCCTCGAAGCCGGCCGCGCCGCGCATCGCCGCGAGGAGGCTCGACTTGCCCGATCCGCTCGGGCCTTCGATGAGGGTGACGGTACCCGGCGCGGCGGTGAAGGACACCGGCGGCAGCAGGACGTCGCCCCGCCGGACGCGCAGATCGCGCACATCGAGGACGCCGTCGATCTGGCCGTCGAGGATCTGGGTCGCGCCGCGGATCACGCCCGGGACAGGCTCGGATGCCTCGATAGCGCGTGCCTCGTCGAGCACGGCGAACACGTCGTCGGTGGCCGCGACCCCCTCTGCGGCGGCGTGGAACTGCACGCCGACCTGACGCAGCGGCAGGTACGCCTCGGGCGCGAGCAGCAGGACGAACAGGCCCACCGAGAGAGTCAGCGAACCGTCGATCAGGCGGAAGCCGATCGACACGGCGACGATCGCGACTGAGATGGAAGCCAGCAGTTCGAGCGCGAATCCGGAGAGGAACGACACCCGCAGCACCCGCATCGTCTCGGTGCGGTACGTGTCGGTGACGCGCTCGATGGAGCGGACGGCGCGATGCTGGCGGCCGAACACCTTGAGCGTCGCGAGCCCCTGCACGGTGTCGGCGAAGCGGGCGGCGAGGCGGCCGAGCGTCTGCCACTGCTTCTGCTGCACGCCGCGGGTCGCCAGCCCGATGAGCACCATGAACAGGGGGATGAGGGGCAATGTGAGGAGCACCGTCAGGCCTGAGATCCAGTCCTGCCACCACATGACGGCGAGGATCACGGGCGTCGCGATGACGGTGAGGACGAGCTGCGGCAGGTAGCGGCCGAAGTAGGCATCCAGTGCCTCGAGCCCGCGCCCGGCGGTCACCGCGAGCCGCGCCGTGTTGCGCCCCGCGAGCCAGCCCGGTCCGAGCCTGCCGACCGCGGCGACGAGCGCCTCACGCAGCTGAAGCTGAACGCGCGCGGATGCCCGGGCGCTGAGCGCCTCGCGTACCCACAGCAGCACGGCGCGCGCCGCCACGACGGCCGCGAGCGCCGTCAACACGCCGGACAGCTCGCTCCACGGCATCCCGTCGATGACGCCCGTGATCGCCCGCGTGAGCAGCCACGCGAACGCGATGATGACGGCGGTCTGTGCCGCACCGACGACGGCGATCGCGACGAAGAAGACCCGCGACGCCGACGCGTACCGCACGAGGCGCGGATCGACCGGGCGCGAGCGCGGACGTTGGGTCGTGGAGGCGGCGTCCGGCATCCCTCCATCCTCGCAGATCGCGCCTCTCCGGATCCCGGAGAGGCGATGCTGTCCGCGCCGCGCCGCGCCGCGCCGCGTCAGATGCAGATGGGATCGCCTGCGTCGACCGACTCGCCGCCGACCGTGTAGCTGCCGACGGCGCAGAGCAGCGTGTTCTCGGTCGGTCGGACGATGAGAGGGGTATAGACGCCCTGCACATCACCCAGGCTCGCGGTCTGACGGAGCGGACCATTGGCGGCGGTCTCGGGGTAGAGGCTGACCGACACGGATTCGTTCTCCCAGGCGTCGTACCGGGTGATGCGTGCCCACCCCGCGTAGCACTTGTTCGACCAGATGATCTCGATGAGGACGTTGTTTCGCTGCGCGCCGGTCGCAACCTTCGCGTCATCGACGCAGGGAGTCTGCGCCGCATCGAGGCCCGATGCCACGTTGATCTGAGCGCGTTCGTTGACGGCCTTCGGGAGCGCGGCGGCCACCTGGTCGCGGGTGAGTGTGGCGACCACCAGACCTGAGGTGACACCGCTGACGAAGCTGCCGACGAGGAGTGCCGCCGCGCACAGCACGATCGCCGTCCCGCGCCGCATCGTCCGGCGCGGGGCACGTGTGACCTCGACCTGAACGTCCGTACCGCGCGGGTCGATCGCGTGTGCGATGCGGTCGCGTCGGGCGATCCAAGAAGCCGGGTCGCCGCCGCAGGCTCTGACCAGTCGATCGAGGGTTCGCGCCGTCGGCAGGGTCTTTCCTGCGAACGCCTCCGAGAGCACGGAGCGTGAGATTCCGGTCTCGCTCTGCAGGCGCACGAGGGTCGGGCTGTCGGCTTCCAGTCGTAGGGCGCGGAGATCTGCTGCCAGTAGCCCGGGCGAGTCCTCGGGTTCTGCGGCAGCATCCGGTACCGGTTCCGCGGCGAGTTCGGACATTCGCTCACCTACCCCATTCGTTCGATGTCGGAGGGAGACGCCGACCTTCGCTACAGCGTCCGGAGTTTCCGGACCTTCCGGTTCGGACTTTCTCGGACGGCGGACGTCACATCTCCACGACTTGACTGTGCCCGGGACTCTCCGGCGGATACATGGGTAATTATCCCCATACGTTCAGGCGAACTCCATGCGCTCTACTGAGAACGCCCGTCCCACGGGCAATGCACCTCACGTTTTGACGTTTTCTCGCGCACCCGACACAGAGGAGATGCCGTGGCGCTGTTCGGCAGCATTCGACGCCACCGACTGACTCTCGCGTCCGCCGGGGTACTCGCCACGACTGCAGCCGTCGTCTCGACGTTGGCGACGATCTTCCCGGGTGTTCCCACCGCGGATCTCGAACTCGATGACGGCGGCATCTGGGTGACCAAGAGCAGCGACCTCCTCGTCGGCCACCTCAATCACCCGGCTCGCGTTCTCGACGGCGCCGTGCGCACGAGGTCGGCGGAGTTCGATGTGCTCCAAGCCGGCGGTGATGTCATCGTCCACGACGAGGCGACCGGAGCGATCACGCCGGTCGACCCGGCCGCAGTGTCGTTCGGGTCGGATGTCGCCGCTCCCGCCGGCGCGACGGTGGCTCTCGGGGGCGCAGGCGACGCGCGCGGAGCCGGCGCGACACGCTCGTCGACGGTGGCGGTCCTCGCCGCCGGCGATGTCTTCGTCGCGCCCTTCGCGCAACTCGGCTCCATGACGTTCGCGGAAGACACCGCGACGGCGTCGGTCGGCGACGGAGGGGCGGTCACCGTCAGCCGCGACGGGAGCCGCGTCTTCGCAGTGTCCCGCGGGGATTCGCAGGTGATCTCGCTGGATGCCACAGGTGCGAAGACCGGTGCGGATCCGTTGGCGAAGCTCCCTTCCGACGCCGAGGTCCAGATCACCGCTGTCGGCGAGACGCCCGTCGTCTTCGACGCGGCGGCGGGGACCGCCTACATCGGGACGTCCGCCATCGCCGTCCCCGACGGTACGGGTGGGCGGCTGCAGACGGCCTCCGATGGCGGTGATGCCGCGTACGTGTCGACGGCCCGTGCCCTCGTCCGCGTCCCGCTCGACGGTAGCGCGCCCGAGACGGTCCAGACGGTCGCCGAGGGGGCCCCGGGCGCGCCCATGGTCCTCGGCGGATGTGCGTACTCGGTCTGGAGCGGGAGTGGTGCCTTCGTCCGCGACTGCGCCGGAACCTCGGCCGATCAGTCCTTGACGATCACCGGCGTCGCGGCGAGTTCCCGGCTCGTCCTGCGCGCGAACCACCGGGCCGTCGTCGTCAACGACACGGTGGGCGGGACGGTGTGGGTTGTCGCAGATCAAGCGATCCGCGTCGACAACTGGGACGATGTCATCCCGCCGCCCGACAACAGCGGTGACGAAGAGAAGAGCCAGGAAGACACTCCGCAGAACGTCCTTCCCGAGCGTAGCGCGGAGAACCACCCACCGGTCGCGAAAGATGACGAGTACGGCGTGCGCCCCGGGCGGACGACCGTGTTGAGGGTCACGGAGAACGACACCGACCCCGACGGCGACCTCCTGTCGGCGCGCCTGGACGGGGCGGCGCCGTCGGGATACGACATCGTGCCGGTGCTCGGTGGTGCCGCTCTCCAGATCGCCGTGCCGTCCACGGCGTCGGGTCAGGTCTCTTTCCGCTACATCGTCGACGACGGCCGTGACGCGACGGCGAGCGCCACGGTGACGGTGACCGTGCACGACCCGTCGGTGAACGAGCCGCCCCGGCAGCGGAAGGTCAACTCCTTGCAGGTGGAAGCGGGCGCGTCCTCGACCTACGGCGCCCTCGAAGGCTGGGAAGACCCGGACGGCGACGACATCTATCTGTCGCAGGCGACGGTTGAAGGCGGCGACACGATCGTGTCTCGTGCGAACGGGGTCATCGACTACACGGCCGCGAGCGGACAGACGGGACTGAAAGACGTCACTCTCGTCGTCTCGGACGGTCGTGAGCAGACCACCGGCAAGCTTCGCGTCGATGTGCGGCCGAAGGATGCTCTGCCTCCCGTCGCGAACGCCGACCGGGCGACGGCCATCGCCGGCATCCCGCTGACCGTCTACCCTCTCGTGAACGATCTGAGTCCGACAGCCGAGAAGCCGCAGCTGAAGAAGACCGATGTGCCGATGGGGGCGACGGTGACGCCCGATTACGCCGCGGGCACTTTCGACTTCCTCGCCGCCGCGCCCGGGACCTATTACGTGCAATACCTCATCACTGTCGGGACGAACTCTGCGGCGGGCATGGTGCGCATCGACGTTCTGCCGGCGGATGCCACGGGTGCCGCCCCCGTCGCGGTGCGCGACATGGCGCTCCTCCCGACGGGCAGGTCCACCCTGGTCGACGTGCTCGCGAACGACAGCGACCCCGGCGGGAACGTCCTCGTGCTGCAGAGCGCCACCATTGCACCGGGCAGCCCCGTCTCGGTCGAAGTGATCGAACACGCCATCATCCGCGTCACGGATCTCAGCGGGCTCGCCGCTCCGCTGACCTTCACGTACGTGGTGTCGAACGGCGCTCAGACCGCGACCGGCGAGGTCACCGTCACGCCCATCAAGCTCCCCGAGAAGCTGCGACCTCCGGTGGCGGTTCCCGACGAGGCCGTCGTGCGTGCCGGCGACGTCGTGTCGATCCCGGTGCTGGCGAACGACTACCACCCGGACGGGGACGCATTCACGCTCCTCCCGGAGTTGGTCGACACCGACCTGCCCGACCCCACCGCCGTCTGGGTCGACGGCGATCGCCTGCGGCTGCAAGCTCCGACCGAGCCCGGTACGTACTCCGTGCAGTACCAGATCATGGACTCGCAGGTGCAGAAAGCCGCAGCTCGCGTGCGCATCCAGGTGTCACCGAGCGAAGGCGCTGCGAACGTCGCGCCCCGCCCGAAGCCGGTCACGGCGCGCACCGTCGCGGGCACGACCGTGCGCATCCCGATCCCGCTCGAGGGCATCGATCCGGACGGCGATTCGGTCGAGCTTGTCGGCCTCGCCTCCAACCCCGCGAAGGGGCGCGTGACCACCGGTGACGCCTGGCTCACTTACGAGGCCTACCCCGACGCCTCTGGGCGCGACACCTTCACGTACACCGTGCGCGACCGCATGGGTGCGACCGCCGTGGGCACTGTGACCGTGGGCGTCGCCGCGCCCGGTGTGGAGAATCAGGCCCCGTACGCGGTCAAGGACGTCGCTCAGGTGCGCCCCGGTCGACGCGTCGCCGTGCCGGTGCTGGTCAACGATTCCGACCCGGATGGTGACGAGATCTCGCTGGTCGCCGATGGACTCACCTCTCCGGAGGGTGTCTCGGGCGCCAAGGTCGCCGGCGGTCGCGTCGTGGTGACCGCACCCGAGCAGCCCGGCGACTACACGTTCACCTACACGATCGTGGACACTTACGGGGCGACGGCGCAGGGTTCGCTGCTGCTGCAGGTGTCGTCGGATGCCGCATTGCAGGCGCCCGTCGCGCGTGATGACCGGGTCACGGCGGCGATGGTCGACTCAAGGCTCAAAGTCGAGATGTCCGTCCTCCAGAACGACGAGGATCCCGATGGGACGACCGACGATCTGAAGGTCGCCGTCGTCGCCGGCGATGCCACGGTGACTCCGGATGCCAAGGTGTCCGTCACCGTCGGCCCGACCGCCCAGATCGTGCGCTACAGCCTCACGGACATGGATGGGCTCACGGCACAGGCTTTCGTCTTCGTTCCCGGCCTCGACAATCTCCGCCCGGTGCTCTCCGACTCCGAGCCGATCGAGGTCGTCAGCGGTCAGACGGTCGCGATCGAACTGGCCGACCGGGTGCGCGTGCGACCCGGCCACGCCCCGCGGGTGTCGACGGTGGAATCCGTGAAGGCCGCGCATTCGAACGGAGCGGCGCTCGTCCAGGACGAAGACACCCTCGCGTACACGTCGGCGGAGGGTTACTTCGGTGCGGACACCCTCGGCGTCATGGTGACGGACGGCACCGGGCCTGACGACGCGGAAGGTCTGTCCAGCTACATCACGATTCCCCTCGTCGTGCTCCCCTCGAGCAACCAACCTCCGACCCTGAAGAATGCGTCGGTCACGGTGGCCCCGCAGGAGGACCCGGCGACGATCGACCTCCGCCGCCTCGCATACGACCCGGACAAGGGCGACCTCGAGAAGCTCGCCTTCCAGCTCGATGGGACGGTGCCCTCGGGCTACGAAGCGTCGATCGACGGGTCCGTTCTCAAGGTGTCTGCCGGTGGCGGGGTGAAGGTCGGCGACGTGCAGACCCTCACCGTCACCGCGGCGGACGGGTCCGCCACGTCGCAGCCCGCCACGGTGGCAGTCAAGGTGGTCTCCTCTCGCCGGCCTCTCGCGGTCGCGAACGACGATGTCATCGACCGTGCCGATCAAGGGAAGACACAGCGGGTCGACGTGCTCGCCAACGACTCCAATCCCTTCCCCGAACGCGGGGCGCTGACCGTCTTGTCGGCGCGCGTCGACACGGGTCGCGGAACGGCGGAGGTCGAAGGTGGCACGGTCGTCGTGACCCCGGCATCCGACTTCTTCGGAACGATGATCGTGGCGTATCGCATCGCGGATGCCACGGGTGCGGCCGACCGCGAAGTCGAGGGTCGGATCCGGCTCACGGTGCAAGGCAAACCCGAAGCGCCGGGAACCCCCACCGTCGGGGCGATCTCGGATCGCACGGTGGTGCTGACGTGGGGCACCCCGTCCAACAACGGTGCGGAGATCACCGGTTACACGGTGACCTCGCAGAACGGCTATTCGAAGAAGTGCCCCGCGACGACCTGCACTCTCGACGGACTCACCAACGACGTCGAATACATCTTCCGTGTGGTCGCCACCAACGTCGTCGGCGATTCCGAGCCATCCGGTCCGTCGGCCTCGGCGCGCCCCGATCAGCGACCCGATGCCCCTGTGGCGCCGACGCTCGTCTTCGGCGACCGCCAGCTGCAGGTCGCATGGACCGCGCCGCGGTCGACCGGATCCCCGGTGCTGAGCTACGAGCTCGAGATCTCACCCTCACCCGACGCCGGTCCGTCTCGCATGACAGGCGTGACGGGGACGTCGCTCACCTGGAGTGGTCTGCAGAACGGGGTGCCGTATCAGGTGCGGGTGCGGGCGCTGAACCGGGCTCCCGAGCCGAGCGATTTCGGTATGTGGTCGACGCCGATGATCCCTGCCGCGGCACCGGATGCGCCCGGTCAGCCGGTGGCGCAGTACGCACCGTCGGTGGGTCAGCAGGCGCAGATCACGGTCGACTGGGCGGCGCCGCAGAACGTCAACGGCGACGCCGTCGACACCTACACGGTGACCGCGACGGGCGGTGACGGTGGTGCGCGGTCGCAGACCGTCTCGGGCACGAATGCCGTGTTCACCGTGGGCACCAGCACGGCCGGCTATTCCTTCAGCGTCACGGCTCACAACAAGGCCGGAAACTCTGCGTCGAGTCCGGCGTCGGCTCCTGTTCGCGCCACCAATGCCCCGGACGCCCCGGCATCTGTGACCATCGCTGAGACGGGGGCCGCCGGACAGTTGAGGGTCACGATCACGCCGGGGTCGTGGAATGGCAACTCTCCGGGTGAGGTCTCGTGGCGTTGGTCCGGCACGAACTCGGGCGCTATCCAGGTCGAAAGCCAGTCGGCGTCGAGTGTGGTCGGGCTCATCAACGGTGCTGCGAACGGCCAGATGCAGTCGGTCGAGGTGTGGGGAGTGTCGGGCGTCAGCGGCAAAGACGGCGGGCACACGACCTCCAACCAGGCTTCGCCGTATGGACCCGTGAACCAACCTGGAGCGAGCGCCTCGCAGAACGGTCAGTCGGTGCTTCTGAGTTGGACTGCTCCCGCCGCGAACGGCCGTCCCATCGATCGGCTGGAGATCAGCATCAACGGCGGCGGCTGGGAGAACGTCGGGCCCAACAGCGGGAGCCGTGCGGTCGGCGACGGGTACAGCCAGAGCCACAGCATTCGAGTAAGGGCGTTCGACACCGTCGGGCAGATCAGCGCCGAAGCGACCGCTGGGGCGCGCACTGTTGATCCTCCTGCGCGGACCTGGGTTACACAGGCCGGCTCGACGGTCACTTTTCACTGGGAGAACCTCCCACCCAACTCGTTCTCTTCGTCATACACATTGCGCTTTTGGGCCTATGGACGCGACCAGCACCCGGGCAGCTTCGCAAGTGACTATTGCGGTCCGTCAGCGGAAGCCAGTGCGCCGACGGCCAACCTGTCAGCCAGTAGTGGCGCCTTCAGCTTCACGTGCACGCGTGGCGCCGGTGCAGGTGGGTATTCGGTCGAGCCGTATGGAAGCGGAGGCTTCTACCTCGTGCATCTGAACGTCGGCGAGAGCAAAACGTACTAGGAACCGCAAGGAACAGAAATGACACTCACTCAAGAACAAGCCACCTGGTTCGCGGAGACCTTCCAGCGGCTCAGCGACAACGTGGGCCAGGCCGTGATCGGCAAGCAGGGCGTCATCCGCCTCGTCCTCACCGCGATGCTCGCCGAAGGGCACGTGCTGCTCGAAGACGCCCCCGGCACCGGCAAGACCCAGTTGGCGAAGGCGCTCGCGGCGACGGTGCAGGGCACGCACGCCCGCATCCAGTTCACCCCCGACCTGCTGCCCTCCGACGTCACCGGGATCACGATTTACGACCAGGCGACCCACAAGTTCGAGTTCCACAAAGGTCCCGTCTTCGCGTCGATCGTTCTCGCCGACGAGATCAACCGTGCGTCGCCGAAGACCCAGTCGGCACTCCTCGAGGTCATGGAGGAGGGACGCGTGACGATCGACGGGACCTCGCATGATGCGGGGCGTCCGTTCATGGTCATCGCAACCCAGAACCCGATCGAGCAGGCCGGAACCTACAAGCTGCCCGAGGCGCAGCTCGACCGCTTCCTCATCAAGACGTCGATCGGCTACCCCGACCTCGCGTCGGCGGAGCAGATCCTGGCGGGGTCGGCCACGCGCGACCGCGCCGCTGCGATCCCGCCGGTCATCGCGACCAACACGATCGTGGAGATCAGCGAACTGCTCACCGAGGTCCACACCGACCCGACTCTCCTGCGTTACACGGCGCAGCTGGCCGAGGAGACTCGTCGCGATCCGCACACGCGGCTCGGTGTCTCGGTGCGTGGGTCACTCGCGATGATCCGTGCCGCCAAGGTGTGGGCGGCATCCGAAGGGCGCACGTACGTGCTGCCCGATGACATCAAGCAGCTCGCGATCCCCGTGTGGCAGCACCGCCTCGTCATGGACCCGGACGCCGAGTTCGCCGGAGTCACCGCAGAGAACGTCATCGCCCGCGTCCTCGCGGACGTGGCGCCGCCGCAGTCGAGGGCGGCGTGACGGCGACCGTCGCTTCCGCGGGGTCACAGCACAGCGGCCGAGGCGGGAGCGTGCTGAACAAAGCACCCGGCGCGGTCATCCATGCCGGCAGCGTTGTCGGCGCGGCCTGGCGACGCGTCTCCACCGTGCTCGTCCGAGCAGGACGTCTGCTTCGCATCGTCACCGGGCTGGGGTGGGCGTTGCTGATCGTCGGCGCAGTCTCGGCGATCGTCGGCGTGAGCCTCGGCTGGAGCGAGCTCATCGCCGTGGCTGCCGGCTGCGCGGTGGTCCTGCTCGCCGCCGTGCCGTTCGTGCTCGGGCGCTCCACGTTCGCCGCACGTACCGAACTGGCAAGCCCACGCGTCATGGTGGGCGATCGCGCCGTCGGTCGGGTGGTCGTCCGCAATGAGGGGCGACGACCGTCGCCGCCGGTGCGCATCGAACTGCCTGTCGGGCAGGCCCGGGCCGGCTTCCAGTTGCCGCGGTTGGGCGTCGGTGAAGAGAGCGACGAGCTGTTCGTGATCCCGACGCACCGCCGCGCCGTTCTGACGCTCGGGCCGATCACGTCCGTCCGGTCCGACCCGTTGTCCGTACTCGAGCGGTCGGTCCCGTGGAGTGAACCGACCGAACTGTACGTCCACCCGCGCACGGTGTCGCTCACGAGCGAGACGACCGGTTTCCTTCGTGACCTCGAAGGTCTCCCGACGCGCGACCTGGCCGACGACGACATGTCGTTCCACGCACTTCGCGAGTACGCACCCGGTGACGACTTGCGCAGTGTGCATTGGCGAACGACGGCGCGCACGCAGCGACTGATGATCCGTCAGTTCGAACAGACGCGCCGCTCGCACCTCGTCGTCGCGCTCAGCACGCGTGCCGAGCACTACGCGGATGCCGAGGAGTTCGAGCTTGCCGTCTCCGCAGCGGCCTCGGTCGGACTCGCCGCGCTGCGCAGTGACAAGGCGCTGACGGTCGTCACGTCGACAGGCCGGTTCACCGCGCCGACCGCCACCCGGCTGCTCGACCGCTCGTCCGCGATCGAGCTGACGCCCGGGGCTGCCGGACTGGGGGAGATCGGGCGCGCCATCGCTGCCGAGGCTCCCGGCGCTTCGGTCGTGGTCGTCGTGACCGGTTCTCTCACCGCGCTGCCCGAGGTGCGTGGGCTCAGCGCTCGCGTGCCCGTCGCGGCACGGACCTCCTGCATCCGCGCGGCCGTGGCGGAAGCGGTGGGGCGACGCGCTGTCGGTGAGATCGCGACGGTGAGCATCCCGTCGCTCGACCTGCTCCGCAAGGCTGTGCGAGGTCTCGAATGAGCGCTCCCGAGGCATACGTCGATCGGGCGCGGATCGTCGATCTGGTCGTCGTCACGACGCTGTGCGTGCTCGCCCTCGTTCCGCTCTCGTCCGCGTACGAGGGCATCGACTTCTGGATCGCTGCCGTCGGCGGCGTGCTCCTCGGCGCGGCGGTCGCATTTCTCGGCGCGCGCTGGAGCCTGAATCCACTTGTCGTCGCGGCGATCGCGGCGCTCGGATACTTCCTCTTCGGCACAGCCCTCGCCGCGCGTCCTCTCGGCATCGCGGGTGTCGTGCCGTCGGGGGACAGCCTGATCTCCCTCGCGACGGGCGTCGTGCAGGTGTGGAAGCGCGCGCTCACGCTGACGGTTCCGCTCGACGTCTTTCCCGGTCTGGCAGTCGCCCCGTTCCTGCTCGGTCTCGTCGGCGCCGTGTGCGCCGCCAGTTTCGCGCTGCGTCTTCGTCGCGCCGCCGCAGTCGCGCTCGTGCCCGTGGCCGCCCTCCTTGCGGCATCCATCGCCTTCGGCACGTACGAAGGCACCTTGCCCGCGGTCGTCGGCTCCGCGATGTTCGCGACCTCCCTGGGCTGGATCGCATGGCGGCGTCGCCGCGATCGCCGCAACAGCCTCACGCTCGTCGAAGATGCCCCGGAGAGCGCCCGTCGTCGTCTGTTGCCCGTGCTCGGTGGCCTCGCCGTCCTCATCGTGACCGCCGCCGGCGTGGGTGGAGCCGTCGCCGTCGCCGCGGCACCGGATACCCGCCAGGTGCTGCGGGACCATGTCGTGCCCCCGCTCGACATGCACGACTACTCATCGCCGTTGACCCTCTTCCGCCGGTACACGACCGACGGCGCGGACTCGAAGCTGTTCACCGTCGAAGGTCTGCCGGACGGGGTGCCGGTGCGGCTTGCGACGCTCGACCTCTACGACGGCACCGCCTTCGTCGTCTCGGGTGGGGGAGGTGCCGGCTCGGGGAGTTTCACGCGGGTGGGTCGCAGCATCCCCCTGCACGCGGCGGAGCAGGCGGATGCCACGGAGGCGGCAACCGTCACGGTGCGGGTCGAAAGCCTCGCAGGCGTGTGGATGCCGACCGTCGGATACCTGAGCAGCCTCCGCTTCACGGGAGATGACGCCGGCGCGCGCAACGCCGGGCTGCACTACAACCCCACGACCGGTACCGCCGTCGACGTGGACGGTCTGCGTAGCGGCGACAGCTATGTGTTCGACGCTCGGGTGAGCGCCGCGCCGACGGACGAGGAACTCGCCGACGCCACCGTCAGCGGCATGACCACGCCGCAGCCGGTGCGCGTGCCCGAGGCGGTCGGCAGTGCCATCTCGGAAGCGGCGGGCGACGCGACCAGCCCCGCCGAGCAGGTGCGGGCCGTGCAGACGTACCTCAGCAAGCGCGGGTTCTTCAGCAACGGCTTGGCAGGGCAGACGGTCTCGCGCGCGGGGCACGGCCTCGCTCGGGAGAATGACC
>Ga0209922_101808_pt1 | contig 19742 bp, 27 predicted proteins | sample ThiBiot_500_biof_FD_183946 | JGI IMG/M metagenome (GOLD analysis project Ga0209922, IMG submission 183946) | Wastewater bioreactor microbial communities from Cape Town, South Africa - Thiocy_expt_500_biof (SPAdes) | ecosystem: Engineered > Bioreactor > Thiocyanate-remediating > Anaerobic-Aerobic ...
GTTCTATTTTCGATGCATAGTATATTTCGTGTTGGTCGTGTCACACAAGACCATCATGACCGTCGCATTTGGCATGCTGAGCTCACATTAACAAGTACAAATGATGAACAATTGAAGAATTTAACCGAACGCATCCGATTGGAAATCGGAGGTTCAACACCATCATATCGATTAGGTGCATTGATGATTAAACTTGGCAATTATAAAAAAGCAGAAGATTTATACAAACAACTTTTGTTGAATACACGAGATGAAGTCGAAAAAGCAAATTTATATTTTCAATTGGGATCCATTTACGAAAAACATAATCAGTATGACAATGCTCTTAAACACTACGATGATGCTCTTAGAATTTATCAGAAACATCTTCCACCAAATCATGCAAACATTGCTACGTGCCACAATAATATTGCTATAATATATGATAATAACGGAGATTATCGAAAAGCAATCGCATACTATGAAAAAGCAGTAGCCATCTATCAAAGTTTGCTGCCAGACCCACATGCTAAGTCGAGTTTAGCAACTGCATACAGCAGTATTGGTGTTGCATACAGCAATTCAGGTGATCACAAGAAAGGTGCGAAGTATTGTGAAGATGCTATAAAGATTTTCAAGGAATGTTCGCTAACAAATCATCCTATGATGGCTACAGCCCAGAATAATATGGGTCAAGTATTTATCAATATGAAGAAAAAAAGTGATGCTGAGAAATACTTTAAGATTGCTCTAGAAATTGGAAAACAAGTTTTACCGAAAAATCATCCGGATCTTGAACAATATAAGAAAAATCATGCAATGTCAAAACTTTAATCTTTTCTATTAGTATATAATAAATTCATAGTGTCTAGATGAGAGTTTGACATTTTCATTTATTTAAAACAACATCCTTCGCAATAGCGATTTTTACATCTCTTACATTCATAAACATTACCTTTATGATCTTTACATTTGAAACATTCGAGTTTAGGTCCTTTGCAGTGTGGTTCACAATAGTGTAGAAGATCGAAACCATAGCAATGGCCAGGCTCATGATTGAGACCACAACGATTCAAACAATATTGATTGAAACAAACATAATGTGATTCTGCAGTTGGTGTTTTTGGCTTCGGTTTAACTTCTAAATATAGAATATCTAGTAAATACAATAGAACTAATTATGATTAAGATTTTACTTATCGATCCTGTTATATATAGTGTAGTGGTACCATATTGAGGAGATGTTTCAAGATGTGCTGCTGCTACATTAGCACCAGGCCAAATAAGAACACACTCTTTGCCATCAGCAGTATAATCTTTTATTGATTTAGCACCGACTGAGTTAAAAGAAATAAGCATTCCATCTGTTATACCTCGTGCATTAAGCGACTGTTGTACGTCTGCTTTCGAATTTGACAATAGATCCATAGCTGTATATAATGACGATGAATTAGTATTGATTTCGTCTTGTAATCTTTCATCATTTTCTTTTCCTTGCCAGATTTCACCAGTAGCATCGGGCAATTTATCAAATGCACTTTTACAAAGTTTCAAATATTTAAACCATGGTTTCAATTCAAGTGTTTGATTCGATTCCCATGCTTCTTGAAGTTTATCATAGACACAACCTTTTCCCCATTTCAATGTGTAGATATAGATAGCAGCTGATTCATCGAGTGTAAGCTTAGGATTTGATGGGTAAAAACATTTGGTTTTGGCTTCATGAATGTAATGTTTTAAGTGATCGATTTTGATGTTGAGAGGTGCCAGAGCTTCTTCGAGTGTGACCAGTGGTTCATTTTCATAACCTTTGGCATACTTAAGAGGATTAGTTGTACTTAGACCAGTGTGAGAAAATGGTGTTGTGGAAATAATTCTAGGCGGTGACGGCGGTCGTGGAGGTGGAGGTGGTGGAGAAGGTGGTGGTGGAGATGGAGACGGAGCTGCCGTTTTGTGCGATATTATCATTAATTTCGGGGTGACAGGCTTCGATGGCAAAGTTCTGGGTGTATGCACCGTACTAATTGGAGTAACAGGTATAGAAATAGATGGTGCATCATATAATGATATTGGTATATCTTCCGGTTCAGGATAATTATATACTGGAGCTACTTGTGTCGTTTGTTTTGGACTACCACAACACGATCCCATTATTATATGTTTAAAAACAGAACTGATAGTTAAATAAGAATCATCTATTCAATAACTTTCACCGATTCGATAGCAACGACATGTATAATTCGAAAAGTTGCATTCGATTTTTATTAATAAAAGAATTCTGTCAGGTTTCTATTATATTAATGTGAAGAAGGAGAGAACATGCGATATGGCAATCTCTTATGAAAGAAAGAGAAGAAATTATTGTTTTCATATTGAATCACTAGAACTGTTTCTTCAAAAGTTAATTAAATATCACACAAAAGACTATTCTCCGCGAATTTGTCATCAAAATTAATCAAATCACTTCACATAGTAACACCTCTATGCCCGGTGTTTGTTTTCTCAAAAAATAGCTCGAAGAAATAACCGATTGTTTATTGAAGACAACATTCTTCGCAAAAAGAAAGCTCTTCAAATATTTGCATTATGCATGAAACCAATCATTGATCTCATAATTTAAAAATTGAATGACATGAAATATGAATAATTCTGACGCTTTTCACATTTTCGACATACACGCATTGTATGAGAATTACTATATTCATTTATTACGTTCTATATTGCTATTTGAAATATTCACATGATCATTTGAATAGAATGGACAAGTCAAATGAATAGACTTGAATTTTACCGCATCGAAAACATTTGATATCCGGAACACAATGATGACCACAGGTATGAAACATAAAATAACAGCCACGGCAATGATGGAGCTGATGGTTACCATCACAACGATTTTTACAAGACATTCATTTAGAAATGCTGTCGCCATACTTGAAATAAGAAGCCTCATTCAAAGACGAATGAGTATCACATCGAAATAGAATAACAATAACGATAGTTACGACAGACAAAATGTAAATCAGTTCTTTTAAGTTTTCCGACTGGTTCAGAGTAAGGGTAAGGGTAAGGGAGAGCTATAACTGAATAGAAAGAGATTCGTAAAGTTCGAAATCTATCAAAATACTTACCATCAGGTACTCCTGTAACATGAAATATCAATGAACCATCCGGATCCGGTGGATATCGGCCGGATACAACTATTTTCATACCTGGCCAAATTATAACCTCACTAGAATTCCTCACGCCATAGAGTGCTGTCGATTTACCACCGACACAGTAAAGTCCCACAAGAAGTTTCTTTTTTTGGCCATGATCATTGAGAGATTCGCTTACGACGTCCTGCGATGGTGAACACGAACCCATACCTGTGTACAATTGTGCTGTTTTTGAACGAAGCACTTCTATCATATGTATATTTTTGTTTAGTGATTGACCTTGCCAAACTTCAACTGTCGTATCTGATAATTTATCATATGCATTTTTAAATAATTTCAAATATCTAAACCATGGTTTAAGTTTTGATGGATCTTCACTTTCCCATGCATCTTGTAAGCAGTCATAAACACACCTATCACTCCATTTCATTGTATAAATATAGACAGCTGCTGATTCATCGAAAGTCAACTTAGGACTGGGTGGAAAATAACATTTGACTTGTGCTTCTTTGATATAACGTTGTAGATTAGTAATTTGATCACTAACAGGTGCGAGAGCGTCTTTAAGTGAAACGAGAGATTCATTTTCATAGCCGTCAATCAATTGCAAAGGATCAGTTGTATTGATAGTCACATTAGTGAAAGACGCTTCATAATCTATTTCATGTTGTATAAATGAATTTCTAACTCGAGATTTTCTAACAGGATTGTCTACAGCTATAGGAAATACGTCACCAGTTTGCGTTGCACAATGTACAGTTGAAGTTTTCAAACATGGACAGCATAACGCTCCCATTTCTATTTGAAACAATCTAATAAATTCTCCATTCTTTTTCTTCTTTTTCTTCTTTTGTTATATTTACTTATGCCTATGAACGGTTTTTGTATGGTATTCATAATGCAAATACAATCGTGCGAGATACATTATGCGTGCCAATGGCTTAATTGCAAAAGAACAAACTCAACTCAAGAAAAAAAACAAGCGCAAAGAATCTCATCGAATAAAATGTCGAGACTGAATCATGTTTGATTAATCATAGCTTAACAATAATAAAAAAAATAAAAATCTAATCTACTAATATTCCATAGCTACAACATCAAAACATGTTCGACACAAACTCAATTCGCATTTTTTACATCGACAAATTTCAGTAGCAGAAACAAGTTTGTCTATTATTAACCTAGAAGAATGAAACTTTCAAATCACTTCGATGTATGTACATCACATGGAGAATGAACAGAATTTATGTTTATGACAACGAAAGCATCGATGACCTGGGCCGCAATGATGCTCGCAGTTATGAATAAGAACGTCGAAACCATGGCAATGATCTTGTTTATGTAATCGAGCACAGCGATGATTACAATGATCATTAAAACATTTGAAATGTTTCTCCGGCTCTGGTGCTGTTTTTTTTGGCTCTTCATTAAATGAAAATATGTGTAAATACATAAGATCGATATGACTTACAAAAATAGATTACGTACCATAAGATCCTTTCATATGAATAGTCAACGAGCCTGTCGTACTTTGTAATTCAATATCTGTTGTAGCTACTTTGCCTCCAGGCCAAAGAAGAACATCACTACCGCTTGTAGCTGCATACAAGTCGACTAACTTGCCACCGACGGATTTAAAACCGATGAGCATTTTTTCCTTGATACCTTTTTGTTCAAGAGATTTTTCAATAGCTTCTCGTGATGATGATAATATATCCATAACTGAAAAAAGTGGCGACTTTGACGATCTCAATTCTTGTTGTAATCTATCATCTTTAGATTTGCCTTGCCAAATTTCACCTTTGGCATCTGGCAATTTATCGAAAGCATTCTTAAATAATCTCAAATATTTAAACCACGCTTTGAGTTGTTTTGGATCTTCACTTTTCCATGCTTCTTGTAAACAATTATAAAGACAACCATCACTCCATTTCCAAGTATAGATATAGATAGCAGCTGATTCATCACGTGTTAATTTTGGATTTGAGGGATAGTGACATCTTTTTTCTGCTTGTTGAATATAATACTCCAGATCATCTATATCATTAATGAGAGGTTGAAGTGCGTCTTTGAGTGAGACAAGAGGTTCATTTTCATAACCCTCGATAAGATCAAGATGATTTGTTTTACTCATAGCAGTTCCATCAAGTGGCGAATCTTCTTCTTCTTCTTCAACTTCTATACTAGGCTCCGGCGTCGGATAGACTTTCGGATCTTCGATTTTGCAACATGGACAACACGAACAGCAAGAAAGTATTGCTCCCATCGTGAAATTTACAAATACAAAACAACGAAGATTGCTTCAATTGTTTAAGTAACTAATGCAAATCAAAAATAATATTTTCTCTTTCATCACATTGCTTTCTGCGAATGGAGTCTGTTTGGAAGAAATATAAACAAAAGGAAAGAGCGTATTTTCTTTTTCGCCGAATCCGATAGTCTTCCCAACTATTTGTTTAATTGTCATTGAATTGCTTCTTTTAGTTATTTCGATATGTACTATTTGTGTCATTTTTAGCCACAAATTTCAAAACTGTCCAGAAATGAAAAATATTTAAAAAGAAATAATAACAATTGCGTCATTGTCCCACAAATATTTCTTTTAAAACTTACAAAACAGTCTGATCCGTCGTGACACTATATAGTGATATAGTAACTTGATACATGTACGTGATCAATGAGCTTTTATGACTCTACCACATATTCATCTTTTCTTTCCGTATATAAATGATTTCCTTCGAAGTATCATATCTAGTTCTATCAAGAGAAAATATATCTCCGTATTGATTGACAAACAACAACTTAATCCTTGATCCTATCCAGTGAAATATGTTTCCCTTTCGAATCATTCCAACATTCGTCATTATCTACTCATTATGTTACACGAAATCAAATTCAATCACGGCTTCAGGTATATCGAAATTCGAAATATTTCTTACGTCTTTTGTTTTTACATTAGAACATCAATGTAAAAAAGATTCTTATACTTGGACATGTTCAGGTATTTAACAAAATAATCAAACAATAATATTTCAAAATTTGTTTATTTAGATTTGTCTGATTGTGGTGAAATATTTGGAATGTGTGTACCCAAAAATGACGAAAAATCAACGAAAACAAGAGACATTCTGATAATGGTCTCTCTGATTGTCACAATAATCGTTTATTCATGTGCCGGTATCTGTTGTTATCTCGTGAGACAAAAAAGAAGACGGCAAATGACTTATTCCTCCGAACAAATATCAAGCAGTCTGTCAATTTCAGACCAAGAATCATCTATTTTTCATATAAATCTGAATGCCTCATTTGAAAAAGAAACATCCGTTGCAGAAGGTAGCAATGTCTGATTGTGACTATTCATGATTTAATCCAATCTAATAAATTTGAATATGCGAAATATCAACATACGTCTTGAGACAAGTAAATGTACTTTGACTTTTTTTGTTTCATCGATTTTAAAGAGATTCTGGGTGAAAAATAATTGATTGAAGTGAAGAACTATCGAGATTTCAATTGAAATCAACAAAACTCCTCATGTGTAGTTATGGTAAAATTTGATTTGATTTCTATAATATTTTCTTTTTTATTTCTGACATGATGAATGTGTTCTTTTTAAACAAAAAAAGAGAGAGAGAGGGAGAGAGAGAAAAACAAACGATGAATAAGGTGTTGTTATGTGTAACTGAGACTGCACACGTCAATAGAAACAAAAGAAGAAGGAAAAAAAACGAAAACGACCGAAGTTGACAAACAGCATCTGTGTAGTACAACAATTAGGTATGAAAAAAAAAACGAAGAAGAAAAGAGAGAGAAAGAAAAAAGTGAATAGTAGAATATATATATATATTTATATAGAAATGTTGTGCTTCAAACTTAAGAAAAACAAACAAACAAAAGATATTCAATGAAAGAAATCGATGCTGATTGTCCAAACAATATTCTATCGACCAATTCACACACTGTTCACAGGTCGATCGATATTCATAGAAACTAATTATCGAAAAACAAAGAAAGAAAAAGAACGAAAAGAACGAAACAGATTTTTCGAGATCTAATTGAAACGGAAAATGAGGAACAGGTGCTGTACACTGAAGAGAAACGGAGATCTATTTTCTCAGAAGACGTCCAGATGAAGATCGACCTGTATCTGTTCCATTGGGGAGCGGTTGTTTGGAATTATTTGATGCGGACTGAGATATTGGCATTTGTTGAATATCTTTTGGATTTCTTCGATAGACACCTAGAAAATATTCAAACAAAAAAGAAATACATAGAATTCATTTGAATTGGCGTGTATTTTTAGAAGAGAAGAAGAACAATTCAAGCAAAAGCATTAAGAAATAAGAAAGCACAATGGCGTGTCAATGAAAATAACATCAATGTGCATGATAAAACATGATTTCTCACTCACATATAAAACTAAAAAGAGTTCTCATTCTCAGGTATTTTGTTTCTTTCTTCTTCTTCTTCTCTCTCTCTCTCGCTGAAGTATTTTTTCGGTCTTCTCTCATTATTTCATTCGGGATTTGCTTGTCGGTGGCTCCGACTCATCGAAATCTAAATAAATAAATACACACATACGCACAAAAATAGATTTCGTTTCCTTGGTTATCGAATAAAAGACAACATTTCGTTTTACCTTGATTATTATTACTCGTGTACATTTGTTGTTGAGCATTGTAACCATTTGTTTCAAGTTTATTTGTTGAACCTTCGTTTGCACTGTTTGTATCAAAACGTTGGCCACTCTAAAGTCAAATCAAATGATTACAAAAGTGAATGTTTTGGTTTGTTTTTTTTTCTTCTCGTACAAATTTGAGCATATTCCAATCGAAAACATAATCGTACGTAAAACCTTGACGATGAAATAGATTTCGAAATAATTGTCTTAGATAAGAATAATCTGGTTTGTCATCAAAACGTAACGAACGACAATAGGACAAATAGGTCGTAAATTCTATTGGATAGGTTTGTTTTTTTATTAATGTCTTTCAACAAAAAAGAAACAATAGTTGAATTCCTACCAGGAAAGCCTTTGCATAACTCTTCGATTGGCGTCGACATTTTCTTTTCACTGATACGTTCATATTTTTGACGTTTTGTTGCGGCTTTCAAGCCTTGCCACTAGAACAATAAATTGACATGCATATTATACTCAATGAAATCGAATATTTTCTACTGGAAGACTTCCACGGTTGAAATACATGAGTACATAACCAAGAGACTCCATGTCATCTCGACGACTTTGTTCTGAAAGAAGAAAACAATGAAATCGAGAAAAACAAATTGTTTCTTGTTCAATGAAAACAACAAACCAATGCCAAGATGAGTATTAATCGATGCATAACGCGCTGTTCCAGTTAGGTTTTTATTTTCTCGATAGGGTATATGTTGATGTGTGCGAGCATCGCGATATTTTTTCGCTAAACCAAAATCAATTATATAAACAAGATTGCCTTTACGACCGAGACCCATAAGAAAATTGTCAGGTTTTATATCTCGATGGATGAAATTTTTTGAATGAATAAAATCCACGCGACTAATCTAAAAAACAAACAAAAAATATTCAACGACAATTCAATCGAATTGTTAATTACCATTTGATCGGCCAATAGCAGCACGGTTTTGAGCGAAAATTTTCTTGAACAAAAATTAAATAGATCTTCCAATGATGGTCCAAGTAAATCCATCACGAGTACATTGTAATCACCTTCAGCACCACACCATTTAATCAATGGTATTCCGACGCCACCTTGCATCATTCGATAGATTTTCGATTCGATATGTAATTGAGGATGTTTGGTTCGAACACATTCTAATTTAATGGCAACTTCTTCGTTCGATGCAATGTTTGTTCCCAAATAAATATCACCGAATGAACCTGAACCAATTTTTCGTCCGAGACGATATTTGTGTCCAACACGTAATTCCATAGTTTTGTTTATTTTCTTCGACGATGAATTGTTTGTTGTTTTGTTTATTGTGAACTATTATTCATTATGGATAATTTTTTGAACACACGCATACGAACAAAAAGATCTGAATTTTGAATCTAAAATAAATACAACAACAAAAAAAAGCTTTCGATGCGTAGGTGCATTGAACCATCATCAACATCTTGTCCTCATTTTTTTTTCTTTTCTACATTCGTAAAGCAACAACTGCTGATGTTGTTTGTGTATGCGGGGTATGCGTATGTGTTCGAGTTCTTCGCTTACTCGCTCTGTCTCTGTCTCTGTCTCTCTCTTTTCTCCGTTTTCTTTTTTTCTTCTTCTTCTTCTTTTTTTCTACATGAAATCAAATCTAACCAATCGATAGCTAAAAGCGCCACATATTTCATTTCGGTTGGTTTGATTATATGTGGCGCTGGATGTATCGGTTTATTTATTAAGAAAAGGAAAAAAACATCATGATGACTTTAGCTACGATTGTAAAATTCAAGTGTTTTTTTCTCTATTTTCTAGCCTAGAAAGATATATATTTAAAGAAAACAAAAATGGAATTTGAGGAAATACGGTCAATTATTAGCAAGGCTATTGAACAGACAAAAACACATCAACTCGATCATCTTATGAGATGGCTCGATGGAATACTTGTGAAATATCGAGAATCACCTTTATGTACGTTTATTATTGTTGTAGTTGTTGTTTTTCTTTTTGTATGAAATTCGACACTGACGTGTTTTTAACCTATTTTAGCTTCAAATTCATCAATTACAAAACTCAATCATAGTCCTCGTTTTAGTTGTCCTTGTGGTCGTTCATTTTCGGCCGAAATAACCATACGTGAAACGACTAGTGTCGATACAAGTTCACCACCGGCAACGCCCATGCTTTCGCATAAAACTGATCTGAAACATGTACAACATTCACAAGAATCATTATCGAAACGTGCACGAGTATTAATGATTGATTCTAGTCAATCGAATGGAACAACAATATCAACGATAAATGCATCATCATCAATGTCATCATGGCCACCGAATACGATGAAAACATATGAGAATAGTCCCGGTAAACAACCGAATAGACTTGATTTTTTTTTCTGTTGTCATTTGAATACGACTTTTTGATGGATGTGTAGAATTATTAGCTGGTGAATCTAATCGAGCTGAAAGTGATATTGAATTATCCAACGATGGGTCACGTTGTTTAGATGATATTGAAGCTGTTCTATCGTCAGATAAACATACAATATCGAGTTTTATGTATTCAAATGATGTATGGACAGCAGCATCACTGTCAAATGTGGCGAATAGTACGCTTACAAATTCGACGACGAATCATGATGATGAACATCATCATCATCATCGACAACAAACTCTTGCATCTCAACAAATGATTACATTGAAACCTGTTTGTAACGAACCGATGTCGCCATCGCCTGGTCTTCTTCATGATACAGATTTGAATAAGACAGTGACGACGATCCATCGACCACCGATGTTAATAGCTTGTACTGACCCACGTGCATCGTCGCCAACAGGACCCACACATTTTCGATGTACTCAATGTCAAGAAACGTTCGATAGTCTTTTACTAGGACAAGAACATGCGAATAATGGCATGTGCATATCCGATGCTACTATTAACGTAAATAAAATTCATCGTTTTCGATTTTTGAAATATAAGTTTTGGTCTTAGGCACTTGAAAGTTCGGATTCTCAACCATCACCATCGAGTTCGCCATTGTTCGAAACATTTCAAGATGATTTAGTATTGAATTTTTCTTATTGCTTTTTTTTTTCTTCACTATCTTTTTTGTTTGTAGGACGAAACAGTGCCCACTCGACTTGATACAAAAGCTGCATGTCCAGTTTGTAATAAAGTCTTTAGCAGTGTTCACACAATGATTCGTCATAAAACGTCAATACACGATCGACAAGTTCGATATGGATGCAATATATGTGGTCGTTTCTTCTTTCGCAAAGATAAATTGACTTCTCACATGGTTTATCATCAAGATTTTGATACTTATGTTTGTTGTTTTTGTTCAGTTGGTTGTAAATCTCGTATGTTTATGCGGCAACATTTAAAACGAGAGTATGAACAAATGAATTTGTTTGTAATGATAAAAATATTTAATTTATCATTCTAGCCACATGATCTCGAATGAAGATTCTCGTTTTAATGAAATTCTCAATCGTTGTCAAGTGAAAAAATCCCTTAATCTAGAAACGAATATGTCTATTGCATATGGTGCTGATCGACCAATAACAAATTTAAAACGAAATCTTACAACCGAAAATGATATTAAACAACCAACTATAATTAGTAGTAAATAATATTATACATACGTATATATATATATATATTTTATTTTTCTTTCTGTGTATATAATACTGGGCGATACAGTTTTGTTTTGTGTCCTTTTCTCTCTCTCTCTCTCTTGTAGTCTTTAGATATCTGATCATCTATATGCCGATTGTAAATTTCTCTATTCCCGTTTTTCTTTTTTTTTCTTTTTCGTCTATATTAAAAAAAAGAAGAAAAATTAATTTTTAAAAGAAAAAAACAACAAAAACAATCGATTAATCAGCATCAAATGTTATTTGTCCTGGTCCACCACTTTTCATATAACGACGATAAGCTTTGTATTTGCCTGATTCGTTTAATTTTAATTTTTGCTCCTCTTCTTTCTCTGCTTTCCATTGACGAAAATTTTCTTTTATCCAAATTTCTCGTTGCCACATTTGATCATGTTCTTTATCAGGCATAGACTCGAATTGTTCACGGCTAATTTTCAAATAACAACACATTAAATATATCTTTTCTTCATCACCCAGTTCATGCTTATTTAAATGGAATTTAAAGAACCAACGGATTTGCCATTTTAATTTTAAAAATAAACTATATGGAAAGAGAAATAATTGAACCCAAAGAATGCGCTTGAGACCTGAAAAAAAACAAATTGTTAAAAGAAGAAGAAAGAGAAATGATTTACTTGGCTTTTTATAACCACCTTTGATGTCAAGTTTTTGTTCTACAATTTGCTTTAAAATTGCATCTTCTTCTTGTTTACTTATTTTTTTCCCACGACCTTTTCGTGATGAATCATTACTACCTAACAATCCTTCTTGTCGAGCAATTTCTTGTGCTTGAATACGATATCTCGGCAATGTAACAAGAACATTTATTGCCGTATTATAATTACTATATTGACTAAAAAAAAAGCAAAAAATAAAAGATTCACATGTTTTTTCTTTATTTTAACCTGTAATATTGAATTGCACTAATAACTGATATTAAAACGACTAAAACAATTCGAACATCAACTTTGGGTGCATAACGTCGACGATAATATCGATAATAATGCGAATAATATTCATCAGGATTATCTAACATTCGATCGTAATCAGCTCGACTTTCGTCATCTTTTAAAATTTCATATGCATTTGCGAATGAACGAAATTTGTCCGTATATTCTTCTTTATCCTTGATTGTTTTAGCCATATCGGGATGATATTTTTTAGCTAATGCTCGATAAGCTTTGACAACTTCTTGTTTACTTGATGAACGTGTAACATTAAGTAAATCGTAGCAATTGTCTCGGCCACAATAAATACTATCGATTAATGCATGAGTATTCAAAAAGAAGAGATTAATAAATACGATGATAGAAAGATATTTATTCATATTTAAGAAAAACACAAACAGATTCTATCTGAAATAAAGAACTGAAGAGTATTCTATGTACAAATGGGAATGTTTATATTGTTTTATTCGAGCCCTTTCGATGGCTCATCAAAAGCTTTTCGTGCGCGTTTTAATTCTTCGTTCATAGATAAAAGTTCTCTAACACGTGCATATTTTCGTTGATCATGTCGAAGTAAATAAAGAATATCATTGACACCAATTCGACCTTGTTTATTACTACCGATTTCTCCTGCTTTCAATGTCTATTTCAAGTAGAAAATTTTTCATAAAAATGACACTAAAATGATTCTATTACCATATCTGTAATGTATTGAACAACGAGATCTTCCATTAAAGCTACAGATTCAGCGTAAGGATTTGGATCATCACCGAAACCATACATCATAGTTCGAACTAAAAAAAATAGAAACTCAATTGAGAAGAAAAAGCCATACGAAAACGTACTTTCTTTAGCAAATAATTGTTTACGTGCTTGATTGTCGCCTGTTGCTCCGCCCGATGGAGAAGGACGAGTTGAGGATGCATCAATACGTTTGTCGCCGAATGATTGACTAGCCATATGAATGTATTTCTATGGTTTGAATATTGTTTAAACGACGAACGAGTATGTATGTATGTATGTAAGGATTAAAAACAATCTGCAATACAACGATCGAATGAGAAAAGAAACAGAAATGTCAATGTCGCTAGAAGTCAAAAAAAAGATACATATATAACTGACATCTGTCTTTAATTAGTGAGAACATGAACTCTACTCTTACTATAAATCCTGCTAATATGCAGTTCCGATAAAGTATATTCTTTAGATCTCGTTAGACACAAAAAAGTAATTTATTTCATTAAGATTTTTAAATTATTGACAAAAACCGGAAAAACAAACTGACAGATAGATGTTTTTTTATGAAAATCGATATGTTGTTGCACCACGTCCATTGTTTCGATAGATAATTGATGGTCCGGATTCATCATAGTCTCGTTTTGCAATCCACATCTGTTGAAATGTTGATAATGAACCAAGAATTGATCCACCTATCCATGTTAAATATTCTCGTTCTGGCGGACTGACAACATTCAATCTATCTGTTGAAAATCGTGCAGCCAATTCTTTCTTCAATCGTTCTGTAATTCCAGGAATCATTGTAGTTCCTTCAAATTAAGACTATTTAATGGAAATAGCTTGTAAAAGAAAAAGATTACGATTACCACCAGATAAAACAACATTGTAACGAAATGTACTGATTGTATCTATATCACATTTCTGAATTGTATCACAAAGTAGATCTAGTATACTCGGTTCATCGTTGGCAGCTAGTTTGGATTGAAAAAGAGCTTCAGCCAACCGAAAACGTTCATTACCAATAGTTATTTTTTGACCATCTGGTAACGTGTAAGATACTTCTTTCGATCTTACTAACTCGTCTTCAAAATCCAAAGCGACGTAAGCTAACTTTTGTTTCATCTGCCGTACTATTACACGTTCTGCTATCGTGCTAAACGAATATCCACGCTCAGATAGTAATCTAGCAAAATAATCTGTCAGATCTCGTCCAGCAAAATCGATTCGATTTTCTGCCTTCTGGATAGAATGACCTAAGGTATGTTATCAATTGAAAAAAGAACAGCAATACAATTTTATCTGTACCTTCGAAAACAGTCGTAGTATGCGCAACACCATCTCCAATATTAAGAGAGATTGCAGTACCTCGCCCAGAAGCATAAACCGATAGGATACCCGGATCAGCTACATACATTGCTAGTCAATTTGAATAAAAATAAATATATGTAAATTTATGATTTTATCAGAATGGTTATCGACATTTCTTACCAGGTGCTTGTAAACTTTCAAAGAAAATTTGTGTTATTTTTTCTCGGTTAGCAATTGGATTCATTGGTGCTTCAGTTATAAGAATAGGCCGATCTGTTACAGTGCTAAGACCAAGTTCATGATGTAATCCATAACGCCAAATAGTTTCCATATCATCCCAATTAGTTACAATACCGTGTTCCATAGGATATCGAAGATTCAGCACATTTTTATGTTCTAGTGCTTTATCTCCAATAAATGATTCTTTTTCAGTATTATTTACTGTAGACGTTGTAGGAACATGTGGTGAATCTCCAATTATATTCGGAAGAACTACTCTTGGTGAATCATCTCCTGCAAAACCAATTCTAACCGTGCTAGATCCATTATCTAAGACTATAGGTAATATTTCGTCATCATACCCATGAGACATATTGTTTTATATGGGTGCACAAAGTAACTTGATTTATCAAAATATGTCAAGTCAAATATATGAAAAATGAATGAATGGATGTTATACGAGCCAATTAGAAAGCAACTATCATGAAAAACAACATGTTGTCGATCGGGTTGAACAAGAAAGCGAATTCTTTATGTTGATGAAGACAATTTGTCTCACCAGGCACATAGAATTGTTCGAAAAGAATCTGTGTCATCATTCCCCGATTACCTATCGAATTAAGTGAAACTTCAGCCAGTAGAATTGGATGTTCGTCAGGTGTAATCTGAAGTTCATGATAGAATGTTTGTTACCAAATCATTTCCATATCATCCTTATCAGTTACAATACCACGCTCAACTGGATAACGAATAGTTAGCAAATTTTTATTTACTAAATCAATAATAATCGCCTGTCGACAATAATTTTTGCAATGCTACTCTTTAGAATTGACATGTCGTATTTTTAAGTTAAAATAGGAATTTTATTTATAATAATTTAAAAAAAGTTAAACACAAAATTTAAAAGCATTTTCTGTGTACAATCGATGGACCAGATTCGTCATACTCTTGTTTCGAAATCCACATAGTTTGGAATGTTTGTAACGAGCTCAGAATCGAACCACCAATCCAGACCGCATATTTTCGTTCTGGTGGAGCAATAACTCGGACTTTCATTGCCGATGGAGCTAGAGCTGTGATTTCTTTTTGCATTCGATCAGCCATACCTGGAAACATTGTCGTACCTAAATAAATTCGTTCAGATAGAATATTCAAGATAGAAAAAAAAAACTTAAATTACCTCCGGATAAAACGATGTTTTGATATAATTCTTTTCGAATATCGATATCACCTTTCATAATTGTATTAAAGACCATTTCGGCAATACCACAATCTTCTTTACCAAGCATTGCTGGCGCAAACAATGCTTCAGGACAACGGAAACGTTCGTTGCCAATAGTAATGATTTGACCGTCTGGTAATTCATAGTTCTTTTCGATGCTACTTGAACTGTAGGCTAATGTCATTTCTTGTTCGAAATCGAGAGGTACATAGGCTAATTTTTCTTTAATATCTCGAACGATTTCACGTTCGGCTGAACTTGTAAATGCATAACCACGTTCGGTTAATAAACGAACCATCCAATCAGTTAAATCTCGACCAGCTAAATCCAATCGACCAATGGCATGCGGTAGAGCATAACCTTCATAGATTGGCACTGTGTGTGAAACACCGTCACCGCTGTCGAACACGATCCCGGTGGTACGTCCGCTAGCATACAATGAAAGTACGGCTTGAATAGCCACATACATTGCTAAACAAAAATAACGATGAAAATCTTTTAATGCACAATATCGAAACAAAATTTTACCAGGTGTGTTGAATTGTTCGAATAGAATTTGTGTCATTTTTTCACGATTTGCTTTTGGATTAAGTGGTGCTTCGGTAAGTAAGACCGGATGTTCTTCCGGTGCAACACGGAGTTCATTGTAAAATGTATGATGCCAAATTTTTTCCATATCGTCCCAATTTGTTACAATACCGTGTTCGATTGGATAACGAATTGTTAGAATACCTTTTCGAGCTAAAGCTTCATCGCCGATATACGTATCTTTATTGCCCATGCCAGGCATAATTGCTGTATAATGTGGTCGACCGACAGTAGCTGGAAAGACAGCACGTGGTGCATCTTCACCACTGAAACCAGCTTTGACCATACCAGAACCATTGTCAATGACAATAGCATTCGTTTCATCAACGTTATAAGACATTTTACAATTAATTCCTTCGAATATTTTAGAATGATTTGCTTTAAGAATAATATCGCATTATATATATTGGGTTATGACTATATATGGTAGTGAACATATAGCTTCCTGCTGACTGAGTCACTCACAGTGAAAATTGCGACATTCAGGTAAAAAACGATGAAAATTGCCAAAAAAGGAAATTCAATAGGTCGAATATTCAAAAGACATGTCCCAAAATAGAAATTAACCTCGATCTCGTGAGAATGCTTGTTTAGTAATCCCCAAAAAAGGGAAAAAAACTTAGGTGTATGTTTTTATTTTTCTTTGTTTTTAAAAGATTGTCAATAAAGCGAAAACTCCATAAAACAAGGCGCAAGGATACGCAACGAGAATCTGCTGTCCGATCATTGACAATGATGTTGCGAACAGTTTCGATGCCGATAATGAACACCATACAATAAATATTAATGCGACGATTAAACCAGCTAAGCCGTTTAGTTTGAATAAAAATGACGAAAACGATAGGATAACCATTGGCAAAAGACAATACCCAAGTACGCTCGTTACGAATAAACCTGAACATGGTTTTTCGGGTGAAGTCATTACATTCAATAAGCCATACATGCCAACGGTACCTAGGGTAACTATTCCGTAGACATAACCGAAATGAATCTTGCCTAATAGTAGAAGACTACAAGCAAATGCAAGACAGAATACAAGTGGACCGGCAAGGTCGACATCGTCGAGAATAGATGAGTCAGGTGTTGCGAATGGATTTAGAACTGACTTTGTTTTTTTAAATATATGATCGAAATTAATTCCTAATTCTTCGAGTAAAGGTAATTCAGCATCATCATCACCCTCGACCGGATTGTTTGCTGTCGGAACGTATTGATTAGGACTATAGAATTGATTTGTATTCGTTTGAGCATTTAAATCATATGGTGCTGGCATAAAATTGCCACCAGGATATGGTGCATGTCGTTGTTGTTGTTGTTGCTGCTGCTGCTGTTGTTGTTGTTGAAGTTCGTATGCAGTTGGGCCCGTATACGAACCTGGATTGAAAAAACCTTCGGAAGAAAAAATATTCACTCGTGTCTATTTAATCTACAAGAAAAGAACAAATGTTTGACCTTTATTTCAAATAAAATAGTTATTAGTTGAAAAACAAAAAACTTTAACCACTTAATGTTCCATTTATTGATTCAACTGTTGTCGTTTCAATTGTCGGATTGAAATTACTATCCGATATATGAAAAAATACTAACATAATACAAACAGCCATTAGTAAATGTGCTAAAAGCACGGCTAACATTGACACAGCAAGAAAACGTTTATGTTCAGAATTAACTGTTGGCCAAAATGTGACAACAAGAACACTTCCACTAACTAATGATGCGAGCAGAGTTAGTGTCCATTGTAGCCAATTAATTGGAATTATCCAGAGAATGGAAATAGGAATGAAAATTGTTAAACTATAACCGTAGATACAGAGTAATTCAAGAAACGTGTATTCGATACGATTTAAATGCCAACGAAAGAAGAAATAAATAAATGTAGGCATCAACCACCAATAGAGACAAACAAGCTAAAAAAAAAGAAAAGCAATGTTTGACGAGAGATCGTACGAATGAACCTACGATAGCAGAAAGAGTGATTTTAGAAAAATCAATTTGAAAATCCACATCGGGCAAATGAAAATAATTGACAATATTTCCACTAATTGCAACAGTTAAAATGAAAGTCACACAAACCCAAAATGGTCCGTATAAATCCGGATTTTGTCGAATATGTGAATCGAAATAGGATTTATTCGGTCGTGGCATCATCGAACTTGCTAAACGTTCGAGAACTTGTTGTGTATCGATATCGAAATATCTTTGATAGTATTCAATTTGCCAAACATGTAATTGTTCAGGTTTGACTTCATTTGTTGTTGCTGGTAATGGAAGAGATGCTTTGGAAATATCTCCATCTTGTTCATCATCAGGATCAACAGCTGAATTCGGAAATGAAGTAAACACATGCGTTTGATTTTGTGAATTACCCGTTAGAAATCCGTCTTCAGAGAACATGATGACGAAAGTTTTGATGCGTGTATGATGACGTTTTTCTTCGTTCGAATTGAAAACTCACTATTGGATCTTGTTGTCCAATTGGATTTCAACATATTTCAGCTAGCGACAATAGGTAAGGAAAGAAAGAAAAAAATTTCAAACTGAAATTGCTTAGTAACATAAATTCATCGCTGATGACAATGGAACATTGGTTACTCAACGATATTTTTCTTTACTTTACAATTGAAAGCAAATAAAGGCAATGCTCGATTCGGATTCAGCTCAAAGACGACAAGATTTATTTCAAACAAGTTCAGGAGTTGGTCATCAATATCGACCGGGTTACTATACGCCATCATCGAATTTCAAAGTAGATTTTTCTTTGTCGAATTTCGATTCGAAATGAAAACGAAACGTTTTTCTTGTGTTTTAATCAGAGAGTTTTCACTGAACCATTACCACCTCGATTACGTGTTGCCGATGAAATAACTCCTCAAGAACATTTCAAAACAACCAATTCAGCGTTTCATGATAATAAATATCCTCAACAAGAAATCTACAATGATCAAATTAATATGCATCGAAAAGCACCAGCTTTATGGAAAGGTAGATCTTTTTCTTTGCATTCGAAAGAATTTCTCTTCTAATATTTTCAGTCAACTATATGAGTGATTTTGTCGAAAAACTTAAAGCTCATGGCTGGAGTCATTCATTATCTATGTCGCATCAAAAGAGTGAATACAAAGATGAATACGAATCGAAACCAAATATTAAATCAGAATTAGATCGTATCGATGGACAATTGCCTTATCTAACGCAACCAGAAGCACCTGTGACGAGAGTACGGATTTCAAAATGAGAATCATTATATGTCTGATGAGAAAAATGAATATATTTAG
>Ga0209922_101812_pt1 | contig 19724 bp, 19 predicted proteins | sample ThiBiot_500_biof_FD_183946 | JGI IMG/M metagenome (GOLD analysis project Ga0209922, IMG submission 183946) | Wastewater bioreactor microbial communities from Cape Town, South Africa - Thiocy_expt_500_biof (SPAdes) | ecosystem: Engineered > Bioreactor > Thiocyanate-remediating > Anaerobic-Aerobic ...
CCATACCTTTTTTTAGTAGTTGCTTAAGAGATGCGGTGGTCTTTTATCTTTATTCTTCCAAAATGAAGATGGATTGTTTTTAGGGGGGTGGTGTTCAACTACATCCGTTTGCCAACTTCATGACCCAAAAAGCCACCAGCCCCAGCCCCAATCACGGCACCAACAACGCGTCCACTTCCGCCTCCAAACATGGAGCCAATAGCCGCACCACCCGCCGCACCAATAAGCGTCCCTGACAGTTTTTTCTCATTTGTTGTGCAAGCATTCAAAGAGACTAAGCTGAGAGCGGCAACTAAAATAAGGGGATTGATTTTAAGCCTCATAGGATCCTCCATTTCTTAATTATTTTTATAGTATTATTATACTCTATTTTGCTTAATGAGAGTTAAATTTATTTTCTATTGGTCAATTTTTTTTGAGATCTTTTAATTATTATTTGCTTCAAACTCAAATATTTCAGTGTAGAAACTATTTTCTAGCTTCCTTTTGAGCGTGGCCTTGGCGATTCGCCCGTGGCAACGTGCTTAGTTTAATTAGGATCTGGCGTTCTTCTGGTTTACCCCATGTATACTCACAAATCATTTTTCTCCCTAAAGGCGTGGGTCCCTTATCTAATTTAAGAGAAGGACCTTTTATGCGGGCTTTTAGAAATGTTTTTAGGGATTTTTTATATTTGGTCCCCATGCTAATAGTCCCAACGTAGATCTGATCCTTTATTTTCAAGGTAAGAAGGGTTGAAGTATGGTCTTTACCTGCAAGATCCGGCAACACATCTGCATAGCTTTTTAAATCTAAAGTTTTAGGGCAGATATTTTCTTGATTGTCGAGCGTGTTCGTTGCAAAGCTGCTAGGTGTGATACTTAAAAGCCCGCATGCTATTACGCTTGCTTTACCAAAAAGAGGTAAAGGATGTTTCATCGTGGGCTTCCTCATGCTTTTTAATTACTTTGAGGACTTAAGCCTCAACTTGGTATTCTTTTAAGGATGTTCCATCTGAATGCCAGCCGTCAAAAGAGACGTTTGAAGTGGCGGAAGCGCCCAAAAATTGTTCCATAGCCGGTATGTTGGTTTCATCACCTGAAGCTTTGATGTCGGATCCTTCTGTCCATTCATTTGAGCCTGATGTTTCCTCATCGCCCCGATCGCTTTGTAAAAAAGAGCGTGAGGTATAATTATCATTTTGAAGTCGACCATATTGAAGTGCGCAAAAAGCAAGTGCGAGTATGATTAACTCGTATTTAAACATTTTTATCATTATTATTCTCCCCGTTCCCCACAGATAGAGTTGCAGAAAATGGTTAACAAATGGTTTAAAAAATGAAAACAAGTTAAAATTTTTAATTATTGTACGTTTTTCTATTGATAAATGTAACTAGTTATGCTAGAGTATAAAAGTAAGCTTAGAGAAAAGCTCTAAGCTTCAGATTTAAAGCTTTAATATCTGTCCCATCATGTTAGAAAAAGCCCTCTGAGAAGAGGGGAGCCAGAAATCAGTTAAGAAGATGAGAGTTTTCTTAAAAGATGAGCTTATGACCTCAAATTTGGGGAATGCCCCCGTATGTCTAATGATTTGGGCATACTGTTGTTGGGAAATCTTTGGCGGCCCTTGTCGACACCCTAAAGTTTTTCCAAGGCAAGGTGTGAGAAGTGCAAAGGCAAGGCTCTTGTTGTTATCAGCGTTCTAGAAGCTGGATGCAGCCTTTTTCTGATGGATGATGGGGCAGGTAGAAGAAGATTGGGGAGGAGTTAGTCTTCCGTTCAAGAATCATCCTTTTATTTATCATAAATGAGGAGTGATTTTAAAAAGGCAGCTTCTTCCTTTCTCTTCTTCTTTATGAAGCGAAAGTCAGAGGTATTAAGAATAAAGTTAAATAGGAGGTTTAAATGATATTAGATAGGGTTGAGAACAAAGGATTTCAAAGAGAGAATGAATTGAAAGATAAGACTTCATGGAAGGAAGAGCAGGGGATTATAGATGCGCTAGAGCGTTATTTGAGTTTCCGGTGTCCTCCACCTCATCCTCTCATGCAGTGGGTGATGTGGTAAGTATAAGAATAAAAACTTAGTCCCGTCTGCTTCAATCTTATGGTGGAGATGTTGAGAGGATGGAGAGGTGAAAGCTGTAATCCGTGGAGAGTGGGAGATATTAAAATGTACCGTATTTATTACGGATATTTAGGTATGCATATTTCTTATAAAGTTAACCTACTGTACTGCTGTGGGCTAATAATGGAATTTTTTCAGCTCCTGAAGTGATATTGAAGATCATGTATAAATCGGTGCCTAAATAATAATTTTGGTAAAAGTTGGTTATAAAGGAAGTAAGTTCTTCTCTGGCTTTCTTTATTTATTTTTGATAAAAGAAGCTATCTTGATAAAAATTATTAATAATATGTAGATCATATTAATCAAATAAGTATTTATAAGATGATCACCTTGTTTGGTTTCTTGACTTATCTTCTTGTGAAGTCTTTTTTAACAATTTTTTTTAAGGTTTATTATCTGAGAAATGGGCACATAAGGATGCCTTTATCTCATCTCATTAAGTGCTACGCATCCTTCAAAATTAATGCTCTGTTAATAATTTTTTAACGGAAAATTAACTTAGGTTAATATTTGGTGAATATTCTGGCTTTAAAGTGTTCATACAAATGCCTGTGAATTCTTTTATGGAATCATTTTCTTAGTCTCTGTCTAATTCGCATCAATTTGAATTAAGCTTTTGATTTAAAAAGGTAATAATTTTTTATCTCCTTTCTGTTGTGCTGTGGATAACTCTGTGGAAACGATAGCTTTCCCAAAAAATCTCCATTGACTCCCAGTTAATCCCATGCTATCCCATGTTTAACCAGGCAACGATAACTTTAACTTTTATTTGGCAAGAGAAAGTATTGAGTAGAAGATGGCTCTGTTTCTCTCAACCTATTTGAACAGACTTGATAAGAAGGGACGAATTTCAGTTCCTGCTTCTTATCGTGCGACGCTTTCTCAGGAAGGTTATTCTGGGTTTATTGCTTTTCGTTCTTATAAATTCCCCGCAATTGAATGTTGTAGTTTTTCGCGCATGGAGCAAATGAGCAAAAGTGTTGATCAGCTCGACATTTTTTCCGAGGCTCAAGATGACTTTTCCGCCGCAATTTTTGCGGATGCTGAGCAAATCCCTTTTGATGGTGATGGTCGTATTATCCTGCCAAAAGATCTTGTGACGTTTGCCGAAATTGAGGGTACGGCAGCTTTTGTTGGTCGGGGCGCAACATTTCAAATCTGGCGGCCAGATCGCTTTGAGGCGCATCAAAATAAAGCACGTGAACGAATTCATGAGCGTCAGGCCACTCTAAAGCTGGCGCCTGGTTCCTTACGTGAGGAACGATAAGCAATGTCGTCGATGACTTTGTCTTCTCAATCTCCCCCAAATTTGCACTTTCCTGTCATGCTTAATGAAGTCCTTTCCTCTCTTTGTCCCCATGATGAGGGGGTTTATGTTGATGGAACTTTTGGTGTTGGAGGGTATTCGCGCGCCATCCTACAACAGGCTTCCTGTACAGTTTATGGGATTGATCGGGATCCACAAGCCGTCAAGCTTGGTCAGGCTTTAGAGCAGAAAGATTCGCATTTTAAAATGATTCATGGGCGTTTTAGTCAAATGAAAGAGCTGCTTGAAGCCCGCGGTGTTAAGATGGTTGATGGGATTGCCTTGGACCTTGGTGTTTCTTCTCCTCAACTGGATCAAAAGGAGAGAGGCTTTTCTTTTCGTTTTGACGGGCCACTAGATATGCGAATGGGCCAAGAAGGGCCGACGGCTGCAGATGTTGTTAATCAGTATTCCGAGGCACAATTAAGCGATATCATCTTTAATTATGGTGAAGAAAGATATGCGCGGCGGATTGCGCGGGCTATCGTAAAAACGCGTGCCGAAGAAATGATCAATACAACTTTACGGTTGGCAGATATTGTTCGTTCTGTTGTGCCTAAAAGCCGCGATGGGATTGATCCTGCAACCCGTACTTTTCAAGGACTTAGAATTTATATAAATCGTGAACTTGAAGAGCTTTCAGAAGGTTTGGAAGCCGCAGAAGCTCTTCTTGCGCCTGGCGGGCGTTTAGTGGTGGTCAGCTTTCATTCGCTTGAAGACCGGATGGTCAAAGATTTTTTTAGAAAGAAGTCCCAAGCCCCTAAGCACGTGTCTCGTCACCTGCCAATGTTGCCAACATTTAGCCATTCAACGTTAAAAGTATTAACAGCAAAACCTCTGCAAGCCACAGCAGAAGAGGTCAGCACCAATCCTCGCTCACGCTCAGCAAAATTAAGAGTGGCTGAGAAATTAGAAAATGCGTCACAAGAACAAGGAGAACTTCCAATATGAGAAAATCGACGCTCATTTTTACATTAATAGCGCTTGTTTTGGGGATCGTAAATTATACCGTAAAGCAATGTGTCATTTCCATCGAGCAAAACTTAATTCTCGCCCAAAGTGAGATCCGTAAAACAGAAGAATCACTCCAGCTTTTGGGTGCGGAATGGAGTTATTTAAATGAACCGAATCGCTTGCAAATGTTGGTTGAAGCTCATCTGGGTGCAATGCCGTTAAAGGGAACGCAGCTTGTTTCTTACGAACAGTTGCCAAGTCGGACCTTTGATGACGCCGAGCCTCTTCGCCTTGCCAGCTTTTCCGATTTACGTTGAGAGATTTAAATGGAATTTCAATCTTTTTCATCTAATTCTTCATCGTTTAATCGTCATAAAGCCATCTCTCCTCTTAAGTGTGCGTTAGATTGCGCGCGCACAAGATTGCTGATTGCATCTGTTTTCTTTTGCTTTGCGACTTTAATTATCGCAGGACGTCTTTTTATGGTAACCGTCTTAAGAGATGGTGCTGAGCCAGCTTTGGCCGAGCAAGATTTATCAAAACCAGTTTACATGGGGCGTGCAAATATTACCGACCGAAATGGCGAAATATTGGCGACAACAATTATTACTTCTTCGCTTCATGCCAATTGTAAAATCATCCAAAATCCGCAAGCAGTTGCGGATAGAATTCTCACGGTTCTACCAAATTTAAAACGGGACGATCTTATTAAAAGACTCTCATCAAATCGACGTTTTATATGGATTGCGCGTCATTTAACACCAGCGCAACGTCTTAATATTTTACGCTTAGGGATTCCCGGACTTAATTTTATGCGTGATGAGCGGCGTATTTACCCGCAAGGCCGTCTTGCAGCTCATGTTTTGGGCTATACGGATGTTGATAATCATGGAATCTCTGGTCTTGAAAAAAGCTTAGACGCAACACTGAGAACGAAGGCAGAGCCAGTTCAATTGAGTTTGGATCTTCGTTTACAACACGTTTTAAAAGATGAGATTTCCAAAGGAATTCAAGAGTTTGGAGCTCGTGGTGGTTGTGGTGTTATCTTTGATGTTTCGACAGGTGAAATTCTTGCAATGACATCTTTGCCTGATTATGATCCTAATCATATTTCTCAGACATCTCTAACTGAGGAACAGCTTTTCAATAAAGTAACCTTGGGAATTTATGAGATGGGCTCAACGATGAAAATCATCAATACAGCAATGGCCCTAGAAACCGAGACAGTGTCGTTAGCTTCCAAGTTTGATGCAACTCATCCCCTTCAAGTCGGAAGATTTAAAGTATCTGATTTTAGAGGAAAAAATGCGTGGCTCAATGTGGCAGAAATTTTTGTGTATTCTTCCAACATTGGGGCCGCAAAAATGGCCTTAATGGCTGGGTCTGAAAAGCAAAAAGACTTTATGCAGAAGTTGGGTTACTTAAATGCCCCTCAATTTGAGCTTCCAGAAGTTGGATCACCACTTTTACCAAAAGTGTGGAACGACCCAGCCATAATCACTATATCTTATGGATATGGTCTATCTATTAGTCCTCTACAGTTAGTAACGGGCGTCGGAACAATTGTTGGGGGGGGCTTAAGGAAATTTCCAACCCTACTTAAACGCCAAGGCCCATCTCCTCAAGGAGAGCGGGTGGTTTCAGAAAAAACATCACGTATTATGCGTGAGTTGATGCGTTTGGTTGTGAAGAATGGCACAAGTAGAAAAGCAAATGTGCCTGGGTATATGATTTTTGCTAAAACAGGAACGGCTAACCTGCGTTTAGGCCGGGGTTATCAAACAGATAAGGTTATGGCGAACTTTATTGGTGTCCTTGGAAACGACTATAATGAGCCCCGCTATATTGTTTATGTGATGCTTGATGATCCAAAACGCTTGCAAAAAACTTATGGATTTAATAATGCTGGATGGAATGCAGCACCTGTTGGAGGAAAGATTATTGCCAGAATGGCCCCTATATTAGGGTTGGCTCCTAGTGATAAGGAGGCTGAGATGCCTGATGCATTTTTACGAAATGTAAAATTTTAGAGAGTTTTATGAAGCGCCTTGTTGATTTTTTAACCCAAGAAGAAGTTAGAGGGGAATCTCTCTCCGAGTCGCTTCTATTTAAGGCGTTTTGTGTTGATTCGCGCCAAGTGCAAGAGGGAAGTCTTTTTTTGGCTATTCCCTCTCTTTCAATAAATAGTGTTGAGCCCTATATTCTAGAAGCCATTCAACGAGGGGCGAGCATTATATTAATGCAGCAAGGTACAAGTTTAAGCTCTCGAGTGTTAGAAGCGATTGCCACTCAAAAAGTTGCAATTTTTGAGGTGCAAAATAGTCGTTTGATGGCCAGTTTGCTTGCAAATAGATTATTCCCGGCTCAACCAAATGTCATTACGGCTATTACTGGTACCAATGGTAAAACATCTGTTGCCTCTTTTACACGTCAACTGTGGGAGCTTTTGGGGTTTAAATCGGCTTCGCTTGGAACATTAGGGGTTCAAGGGGCACATGTTGAGAAAAGCGGACTGATCGATTTTTCCTATTCAACGCCAGATCCTTTGATTCTCTATCCTATTCTTGAAAACTTACAGTTACAGGGGGTAGAGCATCTAGCAATGGAAGTCTCCAGTCATGGGCTGGACATGTACCGTGCAGAGCATGTTCAATTTAAAGTAGCTGCTTTCACAAATTTAAGTCATGAACACCTTGATTATCACGAAACGATGGAGGCTTATTTTCAAGCAAAGGCGCGTCTTTTTAAAGAAGTGTTAAGCTTGCAAGGAACAGCTGTTGTGAATGTTGGAACGAACTTTGGTCAAGAAATTGCAAAAATTTGTATGCAAAGAGGTTTGAACTTAGTCACTTTAGGTCATGAAAATAGCGATATTTGTGTGCAAAAAATTGTGACTGAACTTCATGGAAATCAAGTCTCTTTTAAAGCTTTTGGAAAGACGTATAACATTTTCCTTCCTTTAGTTGGGCAGTTTCAGGTTGAGAACGTGTTAATGGCATTTGCAATTGCGATGAGTACCGGTGCGCATTGTGAAGAAGTCGTAAAAGTTCTAGAGAGCCTTCAAGGGGTGAAAGGGCGCATGGAATTTGTGGGGGAAACAAAAGCAGGCGCTTCTATTTTTGTTGATTATGCGCACAAGCCACTTGCACTAGAAACGGTGCTAAAATCACTTAGAGCACACACTCACGGGCAAATATTTGTTGTCTTTGGGTGTGGGGGCGAGCGAGATCAGGCTAAGCGTATGATGATGGGGAAAATAGCGGCTAACCATGCGGAATGCGTTATTGTCACCGATGATAATCCTCGTTCTGAAGATCCTCAGGCAATCCGTCGACAAATCTTAGAAGGGGCGCCTAGCGCTTATGAAATTGCTTCTCGGGAAGAAGCGATTGCCTACGCTATTCAAACGGCTAAAGCAGGAGATATTTGTCTCATTGCTGGAAAAGGGCATGAGCAAGGCCAAATTATGGGATCTGTGACTTATCCTTTTTGTGATCGAAGCGTGGCACAAGATATACTTGCAAGAATGGAAAGGGGAGGCGGCAGATGAAGACAGTATGGTCTGCACAACAGATAGCACAAGCTGTTGGCGCTGAAACAACTGGTAATTGGATTGCAACAGGCGTTGGTAAGGATTCTAGAGAATTGAAACCTGGCGATCTTTTTGTCGCCTTAAAAGGCCCTAAAGTTGAAGGGAGTGAATATGTTGCGGCTGCTTTTGAGGCAGGAGCTGTAGGAGCTATTGTTGATCGAGTGCCTGTAGGTTTTGAGCGGGATTCCCGCCTTATTCTTGTTAACGATACCTTAAAAGCATTGAATGATTTGGCGAGTGCTGCACGATCTCGCACTCAGGCCAAGATTGTTGCAATTACAGGGAGCTTTGGCAAAACAGGCTCGAAAGATGCGACAGCACTTTTATTGGCACATTTTGGCTCAGTGCAAGCAAGTGAACGAAGTTTTAATAATCATTGGGGTGTTCCTTTTACGGTCTCGAATATTGCACCAAATCTTGATTTTGCGGTCATTGAAATGGGTATGAATCATGCGGGTGAAATTGCGCCTTTATCGCAGATTGCACGTCCTCATGTGGCTCTTATTACGACAATCCGAGAAATGCATATAGAGCATTTAGGTTCTCTAGAAAACATTGCTACTGAGAAGGCCGAGATTTTTGCAGGGATGGCAGAGGGAGGGACTGTTGTGCTCAATCGGGATGATCAAACGTTTCCGCAAGTGGCTGCCGCTGCGAAAGCTAAAAAACTTAAAATTATTACTTTTGGACGTCACCAGGATGCAGATTGCCGTTTAATAAAATGTATGATGGATGAAGGATGGCTTTGGGCTGAAGCCACGATCGATGGTACAATTTTTTCATATCGTATTCCTACAGCTGGTGAGCATTGGGCGCTTAATAGTTTGGGAGTTCTTGGGGTGATGAAGGCCCTAGACTTAAATGTCATGGAAGCGTCAAAAGTATTTTTGAACCTTATTTTGCCTGAAGGGCGAGGGGTGCAGCACCAAGTAAAATTAGAGCATGGCCATATTACAGTGATTGACGAAAGTTATAATGCAGGCCCTGATTCGATGCGAGCTGCTCTTAAAGTCTTGGGTGCTTTAGTACCTCAAGGCCCAGGGAGAAGAATTGCAATTTTAGGAGATATGCGAGAATTAGGGCCTAAAGCCCAAGAAATTCATGAAGGGCTTAAGACAGATTTAATTGCAAACAAAGTCGATCTTGTTTTTACATGTGGCGAAAAAATGGAGCATCTTCACCGTAGTCTTCCGGAAGGCATGAGAGGGGCGCATACTTTAGAAGTTACAGACCTCGTACCTACTGTTGCCAGATGCGCGCAAGCTGGTGATATTTTCATGATTAAAGGTTCTAAAGGCCAATATGCTCATAGAGGGCGTATGTATGCTTTTGTGGAAGCGCTTTTAAATCTTGGTCATAAAGCAACTGTCGTTGGTATTTAGTCATGTTTTATCATTTGCTTTATCCTTACGCGTCAATTTTTCAACCCTTTAATATTTTTCGCTATATTACTTTTAGGACGGGCGGTGCGGTCTTAACGGCTCTGCTAATTAGTTTCATTTTAGGGCCCAGATTTATTCGCTGGCTTAAAAGTAAACAAAGAGAGGGACAACCTATTCGAGAAGATGGTCCGGCATCGCACTTAGTGACGAAAAAGGGAACTCCAACGATGGGCGGTGGGCTTATCCTTTTTGCAATTAGTTTTAGCGTCTTGCTATGGGCGAATCTAACAGATCCTTATATATGGGCTGTGATGTTTGTGACTCTAGGTTTTGGGGTATTGGGCAGTATAGATGACTACTTGAAGTTAACTAAGCGAAATTCAAAAGGGCTTTCGGGTAGAAAGAAACTTGCATGGCAGGTCCTTATTTCGAGCGTTACCTTAATTCTTATTTTGCATGGTAGTCCTGATAAATTAATAACAATTGTAACAATACCGTTTTTAAAAAATATAGGATTAGACCTTGGATGGTTTTTTATTCCTTTCGCATTGTGCGTGATGATTGGGTCTTCTAATGCTGTCAATCTAACAGATGGGCTTGATGGGTTGGCAATTGGTTCAGTCATGATTGCCGCTTTATGTTTTACCCTTATTGCATATTTAGTTGGTAACCATGTATTTGCCAGTTATCTTCAAATTCCTTATGTTCCTGGAGCTGGTGAGCTTGCTGTAATATGTGGGGCTATTGTCGGTGCAAGTTTAGGATTTTTATGGTTTAATGCACCTCCCGCGCAAGTTTTTATGGGAGATACAGGGTCTTTGGCACTCGGAGGCGCTCTTGGGACAATTAGTATCATCACGAAGCATGAACTTGTGCTCTCTATTATTGGGGGCCTTTTTGTCTTAGAAGCCGTCTCAGTCATTCTACAAGTTGGCTACTATAAAATGACAAAAAAACGTATTTTCCTTATGGCACCTATCCACCATCATTTTGAAAAGAAAGGGTGGACTGAGCAAACAATCGTGATTCGCTTTTGGATCATTGCAACCATTTTGGCACTTATTGGCCTTTCTACGTTAAAGTTAAGATAAGATGATAAAGGTCACGGGTTTTGAAAATCAAAAAATTGCGATTCTTGGTCTGGGACGGACGGGAATTTCTTCTGCTTTAGCTCTTAAATCAGGAAATGTTCAGGTCTTTGCTTGGGACGATAATGTTGGATCGCGTCTGCAAGCAGAGGCTCATGGTGTGCCTATTTTTGATTTAACAGCTCTTGAATGGGATCAAGTTTCAGCTTTGATCTTAAGTCCCGGAATTGCGGCTTCTCATCCATATGCGGTGAAAGCGCATCAAGCAGGTGTTCCAATTATTTGTGACATTGAATTGCTTGCCTGCACACTCAAAGAATCTAATTTTATTGGGATCACCGGCACAAATGGTAAATCGACAACGACATGGCTTATTTCTCATCTTCTAAAAGCATCGAGTCATCAAGTTGAAGTGGGTGGAAATATCGGTAAAGCTGCCTTAGACCTGCAAGCTTTAGGGCCAAATGAAACTTATGTTCTTGAACTGTCATCTTACCAACTTGAGAGAGTTTCTACTCCCTTCTTAAAAACAGCGGTTCTTTTAAATATTACGCCAGATCATCTAGACCGGCATGGAGATATGGTTGGTTATGTGAAAGCTAAAGAGCAAATTTTCAAGCTTCAAAGAGGGCCTCAAAATGTTGTTATTGGTATTGATGATGAAGAGTGCTTAAACCTCTATCATAAACTTTTACAAGAAAAAACACATATGGTTGTGCCTATTTCTGTAAAAACACAAGTTCAGAAAGGCGTATATGTTTTAGATGGCGTCTTGATTGATGATCGAGAAGGTAAGGCAGAAAGGATTTTGAATTTAAAGACATTTCATGCTTTGCCTGGAAGCCATAACTGGCAGAATATTGCGGCTGCTTATGCAACTGTGTGTTTTGAAGAAGTGAGCAAAGAACAGTTTGTGAAGGGACTCCAAACCTTTCAAAATCTTCCTCATCGTCTTCAGGAAGTTGCTGTCATTGATGGGGTCCACTTTATTAATGATAGTAAAGCTACGAATAGTGATGCGGCTGCAAAAGCGTTAGCTTGTTATGATGAAAATATTTTTTGGATTCTTGGCGGGCGGGTAAAAGACAATGGCCTTGACGGGCTTGAGCAGTACTTTCCACGTATCCAACAGGCTTTTTTGATTGGTGAAGCCGAATCTCAATTTGCAAAACTATTAGATGGAAAAGTTTCTTATCTTCGGTGTCACGACCTCTCAAAAGCAGTTCAAGAAGCCTATTGCAAAGCGATTTCTTGTAAGAAGCGTCCAGCTTATGTTTTGCTTTCTCCTGCCTGTGCAAGCTGGGATCAATTTAAGGATTTTGAGCATCGTGGCGAAGTTTTTAAAGATTTAGTAAGCAGATTACCTAGAAAGTTAAATGTATCATGACGGCACCTTTTGCACGAACAGATAATAGCTTATTAGGTCGTTGGTGGTGGACGGTTGATCACTGGTTATTAGCAACGGTTAGTTTTCTACTTGGAATAGGATTTCTTTTAACAATGGCTGCAAGCCCTGCTGTGGCTGAGCGCCTTCATTTAGATTCTTTTTATTTTGTAAAGCGTCATGCTCTTTATTTAATTCCTGTTTTTTCAATTATCTTTTTTGTCTCCACAATGGATATTCAAAAAATTCGTCGCTTTTCTTTTATCGTCTATGTGATAGGTGTTTTTCTTTTAATAGTCACATATTTTTTTGGTGTTGAAATTAAAGGAGCGCGTCGTTGGTTAAGTTTCGGAGGTTTTTCAATTCAACCTTCAGAGTTTATTAAACCTGCTGTTGTTGTTTTAAGTGCGTGGATGTTAGCAGAACGTGAAGTTAACTCACAATTTCCAGGCAATATTTTAGCGTTGGGTTTTTATGGTTTTGCTGTTGTTTTGCTCCTTTTACAGCCTGATATGGGGATGGTTGTCTTGATGACGATTACGATGTTTGGACAATTTTTTTTAGCAGGACTTCCTGTTTTATGGGTTTTAATTGCAGCGGTTTTAAGTATTGGTGGGTTATTTGGAGCTTACTTTCTTTTTCCACATGTCACTCAACGAATTGATCGATTTTTAGACCGTGATACTGGTGATAAATATTCTGATCGTTATCAAATTACACAATCCTTAGAAGCCTTTATGAATGGGGGGTTTTTAGGGCAAGGTCCGGGCGAAGGAACCGTCAAAAAGCATTTACCTGATGCTCATGCTGATTTCATCTATGCTGTGGCTGCTGAGGAGTTTGGGTTTGTTCTCTGTATCATTATCTTAGGGCTTTTTGCCTTTCTTGTTTTAAGAACAATTAGTCGTATGCTTAATGAGAACAATTTTTTTATTGTGATTGCAGTATCAGGACTTATTATGGAATTAGGAGTCCAAGCAATGATTAATATTGCTTCCACTTTAAGTCTTATTCCAACAAAAGGAATGACCCTTCCTTTCATCAGTTATGGGGGATCTTCGATGTTGGCTCTGGCGATGGGATTTGGGATGGTTCTTGGTTTGACGCGGCGCCGTCTGCAAGGAGAAGACCAACTATGAAAGGACCTGTCGTCATTGTTGGGGCGGGGACAGGAGGCCATGTATTTCCTGCTATTTCTCTTGCCGAAACGCTTGCAGAAAAAGGGGAGCATATTTTTATTTTAACAGACTCTCGAGCTTTATCTTATTGGCCCGCCACTTGGACGAACATTAAACTTCTTCCTATTCAACCTTTACGCAAGAGTTTAAGAGGAATTTTTACATTTATTATTTCCTTAGTTGCTTCTTTGAGCCTTTGTTTTCGTTTGTTTTGGCGTATTAAGCCTTCTGTTGTTGTTGCGTTTGGTGGCTATCCAACCATTCCTGTGCTTGGTGTTGCATTTTTTTTAAGATGCCCTATTGTGCTGCACGAGCAAAATGCTGTGGTTGGGCGAGTGAATTATTTATTTTCGCGTTTTGCAAAATGCCTTGCATTTTCTTGGCCTGAAACAAAAAATTTACCTTCATATCCTTCCTTAAAATTTTGTATGACAGGCTTGCCGGTGAGGCGTGCTATTGCTGAACTTCATAAGCGTCGCTATTATTCACCTCAAAAAAATGAAGCATTGAAAATCTTAATTCTTGGGGGAAGTCAAGGCGCTCAAGTGTTTAATGCCCTTATTCCCGAAACAATAAGTCTTTTGCCTAAAGATTTACAATGTCGACTAGAGATCTTCCATCAATGTCGCCAAGAAACGTTACCATCTGTAAAGTCAGCTTATCAAAAAACGGGTGTTACTGTTCACCTTCAATCTTTCTTTAAGGATATTCCTCAACTTCTTTCAACGATAAATTTTGTTATTAGTCGTTCAGGTGCTTCAACGCTTGGAGAGGTTGCAACGTCAGGAATTCCTGCGCTTTTTGTCCCTTATCAACAAGCAAAAGATGATCATCAAACGGCGAACGCTTTAAATCTTGAGAGAAGAGGGGCAGCTTGGGTAATTCCGCAATCACAGTTTACCTCAAATAGGCTTAAATATGTGCTTGAAGCAGCGCTCGAGAATCCAGAAATTCTTCTTGCCGCAAGTGAGGCTTCAAATTGTCTTAAGAGCCATGAAGCTAGCCAGAAATTAGCAGATTTAATTTTGAATATAGTATTAACCCAAAGTAAAGCAAACAAAAGGACTAAGATTTTATGAGAGTGTGCCCACAGTCAGTTGGAGTCATCCATTTTATAGGCATTGGTGGTATTGGAATGAGTGGTATTGCTGAGGTGCTTCATAGCCTTAACTATTCGGTGCGAGGAAGTGATTTGACTGAAAATGCCAATGTACAGCGTTTAAAGAAGCTTGGAATTCCTGTGTTTATAGGGCATACGGCACATCAAGTGGAAGATGTGGCCCTTATTGTTGTGTCTTCAGATATAAAGCCAGATAATATTGAGCTTCAGCAAGCCCGAGCTTTATCTTTACCTGTTGTGCGGCGCGCAGAAATGCTTGCAGAACTGATGCGGTTAAAACCTTCAATTGCTGTTGCTGGGACTCATGGAAAGACTTCGACAACTTCGTTAGGTGCAACAGTTCTTGAAGCAGGAGGTCTTGATCCAACCGTTGTCAGTGGTGGCATTATTAATGCTTATGGAACGAATGCTCGACTTGGTTCGGGTGATTGGATTATTGTTGAAGCCGATGAATCGGATGGGACTTTCACCAAACTTCCTGCAACGCATGCGATTGTCACAAATATTGATCCTGAGCATATAAGTCATTATGGCTCTTTCGCTGCTCTTAAAGAGGCATTTCATGGTTTTTTGTCAAATATTCCTTTTTATGGCTTAGGGATTGTTTGTATTGACCATCCTGAGGTTCGAGCAATGTTGCCACGTCTTACAGATCGGCGTGTTGTAACGTATGGTTTAGCTCAAGATGCAGACATTAGAGCGGAAAATATCGAATTTACCAGCACGGGCTCTCAGTTTGATGCTCGCATTTCTGAACGTTTTTTAAAGATTTGTAAGAATGCAGCACGTATAAGTCATCTTCCTCGTATACATCTTTCGATGTTTGGTGAGCACAATGTTCAAAATGCTTTGTCAATTTTAGCGCTTGCTTTAGAGTTAGGAATTGATCCCGCTGCAATTAATAAAGGTTTTTCAAGCTTTGCAGGGGTTAAACGACGTTTTACGAAAACAGGCGAAGCGAATGGGATTACGATTATTGATGATTATGCCCACCATCCTATCGAAATAGAAGCTGTTTTAAAAACAGCTCGGCAAGTTTCTCAAGGAAAAATTATTGCTGTCTTACAGCCACATCGTTATTCACGATTAAAAGAACTTTATGAGAGCTTTTGTGCTTGCTTTAAAGATGCAGATCATGTGATTGTAGCCCCCATATATGCAGCGGGTGAAGAGCCGATAGCCGCTTTACATCACGTACAATTAGCAAGTGATATCATGAAACAAAGTCACAAAAATGTCATTGCCATTCAAGGACAAGAAGAGCTAGCTTCTACAATCATGACGTTAGGACGTCCTGGAGATATGGCAGTTTGCCTAGGCGCTGGAAGTATTTCTTCTTGGGCACAAACTTTGCCTGAAGAATTAAAGCAATGGGACAAACAGGATTATTCAGCTGATGTATTGATTAAAAGGGGAGAGATAAATGGGTAAGTTACACAATATGATAGAAAAATTACCTTCTGTCCGAGGCCGATATACAGAAGGGGCCGAGCTTTCAAAACTCACATGGTTTCGTGTCGGAGGGCCAGCAGAAGTCCTTTATAAGCCTGCCGATTTGGAAGATTTAAGTTTCTTCCTAAAGCATAAATCTAAAGAAATCCCGCTATTAACAATTGGTGTTGGTTCAAACCTTTTAATTCGGGATGGTGGTATTTCGGGTGTTGTTCTTCGTTTGCAAGGATTTAATAACATTGTTGTTCAAGGAAATGAAATTGAGGTCGGCGCTGGTGTTTTAGATCGGACGCTTGCTCTTGTTGCTCAAGAAGAAGGACTACAAAATTTAGAGTTTTTAGCAGGCATCCCAGGCACGATTGGGGGCGCTTTACGAATGAATGCGGGTTGCTATGGAACAGAGATAAAAGATATTCTTGTTTCAGCTCTTGCGGTTGATACTCAAGGAAAAATTCATAAATTAACGCCTGAAGATATGGGATTTTCTTATCGTCATTGTAAGATTCCGCAAGATTGGATTTTTGTGGGGGCTCGATTTAAAGCGAAATCTGGTGATTCCCAAGAGATCGCAGCACGTATAGAGAAATTGCTTATAGAGCGTGAAGATGCTCAACCCGTAAAATCTCGAACTGGTGGGAGCACTTTTGCAAATCCAGAAGGATATAAAGCATGGGAGCTTATTGATAAAGCTGGATGTCGTGGTCTCAAAATAGGTGGAGCCCAAGTATCTGAAAAGCATTGTAATTTTCTGATTAATACGGGAGACGCAACAGCAGAAGATTTAGAAATTTTAGGAGAGACGGTAAGAGCGCGAGTTTTAGAGAGCTCTGGCATAGATCTTCGATGGGAAATTGTACGCGTGGGTTTTAATAAAAGTTACAGAGTGGAAGCAAAAGCTGCATGACTAAAATGAAGAAGAGAGTTGCCGTCTTGATGGGTGGATGGAGTGGAGAGCGTGAAGTATCTTTGTCAAGTGGCCGGGGTGTTGTCACTGCTTTGCAAGAACGAGGATATGATGTTATTCCTATTGAACTGAGTCGTAATTTACCCTCCCTGCTTGAAATGTTGGATCCTAAGCCAGAGGTCCTTTTTATGTGTGCTCTTCATGGGCAGTGGGTGGAAGATGGTTGTCTACAAGGTATGCTTGAAATTTTAGGCATCCCTTATACAAATTCAAGTCCTTTGGCATCGGCACTTGCAATGGACAAGCCTATGGCCTTGAGACTGTTTCGTCAAGCTGGAATCCCCTGTCCAGAAGGAAAGATTGTAGAAGTAACAAAGCTTCTGGAAGATGAGGTTTTTCCGTTTCCTTATGTTATAAAGCCTCTTCGAGAGGGTTCAAGTTTAGGGGTCTATATTATACAAAATAAAGACGATCTCTTAAAAGCTAAAGAAACATGGCAATATGGGGATCAATGTTTGGTTGAGCCTTATATACCGGGCCGAGAAATACAAGTTGCGATTTTAGGTGATCGTGCAATAGGTGCTATTGAGATTCGACCTAAAGAGGGGTTTTATGATTATAATGCGAAGTATACTGACGGTTATGCCGAACATATCATGCCTGCAGGACTCCCTGAAAAAGATTATCAAGAAGCTTTAGCATTAGGGCTGAAAGCGCATATGACGCTAGGGTGTGAAGGTGTGACGCGCGTAGATCTAAGATACGATGACACGCAAAGTCCTGCTAAATTCTATGTTTTGGAGGTGAACACTCAGCCAGGGTTAACACCTTTATCATTAGTTCCTGAAATTGCAGCATATCATGGGATGAATTATGGAGACTTATTAGAATGGATGATCGAAAATCCACGATGTCCTCATTAAGCTCTCGTTCTAATCCTAGGTCTGTTTCAAAATCGCGATTGGCAAAGAAGCGGGCTTATAATCCTTTGAGCATAAAAGAAAATTGGAAACTTTTATCAATTGTCGCCTGTGGGATAATTTTTGCTTTGGGATGGAACTCTTTCATGGGGGCGCTAGATGTTTTTGAGAAAAACATTGCGTTAAGAGGACATACTCTATTTAAACGAATTGGTTTTCAAGTTAATGACTTAATTGTTGAAGGTCGCAGCTTAACACCTCAGAAAGATATTCTTAAGGCCGTTAATATTCAACGGGGCGATTCTCTTTTTGCGTCAGATTTAAAGGAAATAAAAAAACGTCTGGAATCTCTTTCTTGGGTTCGTACAGCAACTGTTCAAAGACGGTGGCCTTTTACAATTTATGTGCGACTTGCAGAATATAAACCTATTGCTTTATGGCAACAAAAGGCCAAATTTTATTTGGTAGATGACCAAGGCCATTATTTTGAAATCCCCAAAAATAACCCTTTTCAAAGCTTACCTATTTTAACAGGGGAGGAGGCTCCTAAGAATGCCCCACAGTTATTTTCCATTCTACGAGATTTTCCCAGCATTATAGGAAGACTGACGGGTGCTATTTATTTGGGTAAGAGACGTTGGGACCTTATGTTAGATAACCGTTTGAAGCTTAAACTTGGCGAAGAAAGAATTAAGCAAGGTCTTGTTCAATTTATTCAAATGGAAGAAGGTCGTAAGATTAGTGATAAAAATGTTGTTGCGATTGATTTAAGATTTGAAGATAAAGTTTATTTTCAGTTGGCTCCTGAAGCTGCTGAAGTTAAATTGTCGTCAAAGCAGACGTGAGCATAAAATGAGCCTTTTTTCTTTTCGTAAACATCGCAAGCTAACAGTAAAAGATACAATTGCTGGTTTAGATATTGGTACCTCTAAAGTTTCTTGCGGAATTGCACGCCTAGATGCGAGTGGAAAACTTAGAATCATAGGCTATGGCCATCAAGCCTCTCGTGGTTTAAAAGCTGGAATGATTATAGATATGGAGGCGCTGACTGCCTCTGTTGTTGGCGCCATTCATGCTGCTGAAGAAATGGCGGAAGAGACTCTGCAAGAAGTATTTTTAGGTGTATCACCTGCGATTACAAAATCTCATTCCTTACGCATTGAAGCAAATATTTCTGGTCATGCCATTGATGCAACTGATTTGAAAAAAATCTCAGCGCAAGCTTGCCATGAAGTCGAAAGAGCTGGCAATCATGTAATTCACATGATTCCAATGGCTTATGATATTGATGACGCCCATGATATTAAAGACCCTCGCGGAATGTTTGGTGAAACTTTACGTTCTTCAATCTCTCTTATTTCTTCCCAACCTTCAATCTTGCGTAATTTTGTCGCTTGTATCGAAAGATGCCATCTTGGTGTCGCTGGTTTTGTTTCTTCAAGTTATGCGTCCGGTCTTGCAACATTAGTGGAAGATGAAGTTGAACTTGGAACAACTGTGATTGATATGGGAGCTGGAACCACATCTATTGCTGTTTTTCATGATTCCAAGCTTTATTACACAGATACGATTTTAGTTGGTGGAGCTCATGTTACAGCCGATATTGCCCGAGGTTTTTCGACACCCATGATTCATGCTGAGCGTCTTAAAGCTTTGTATGGAAGCGCAATGGTTTCTTCAAATGATGAACGAGAGAAAATAGTTGTGCCTCAGATAGGAGAAGATGAAAACCATAAAGGTAGCCAAATAACAAGAGGTGAATTGGTGCGGATCGTGCGTCCTCGTATAGAAGAAACGTTTGAGCTTATAAGGGATCGCATGAAAGCGGCTGGTGTTCATAAAATAGCGGGAAAAAGGCTTGTAATAACAGGTGGCGCTAGCCAGTTAGCAGGCGCAATTCAGCTTGCGAATCTTATCCTTGAAAAACAAGGCCGCCTTGGAAAGCCTCTTCATCTTTTAGGATTGGAACAGGGATCAAGAAACCCAATGTTCTCAGCCTGTGCTGGCCTCATAATGTATGGTAAAAATACTTATGACAGTTTAAGAGAGCATCCTGAAAAGCAAGATCAGAGTAATATAAATCAATTTTTTGGTCAAATTGGGTCTTGGTTGCGCGAGAATTTGTAGCATTTAATAAAAATATCCTTTAGACTGCCTCCATAAAACTAAATGGCAATAGACTTGACAAATTGGAGAAAAAAAATGAGTAAAGCGATAAACCCATCCACATCACAGAATTTAGAGTTAAAGCCAAAGATTACAGTTGTTGGTGTTGGTGGTGCTGGGGGAAACGCTGTTAATAATATGATCCGGTCAAATTTACAGGGTGTTGAGTTCG